>Ga0256405_10000365_pt1 | contig 151112 bp, 140 predicted proteins | sample RumenRJG_02DNA_FD_189096 | JGI IMG/M metagenome (GOLD analysis project Ga0256405, IMG submission 189096) | Bovine rumen microbial communities from Lethbridge, Alberta, Canada - RJG_02 | ecosystem: Host-associated > Mammals > Digestive system > Stomach > Rumen | place: Canada: Alberta... | reverse complement strand
TTTCCAGCAGATAGTAATCGATATCTTTACTATATCATCTCTGCTAGAAGAAGTCGTTGCAAAAGTAAACTAGACTTTTTTAGCCATTTTCAGTTGTCAAAGTACAGGTTTAGTTTTTCATTCTAGGATTGTAGAATATAATACTTAATATAGATAAAAAAGAAAAACCAGAACTAACAATTTATTGTATACAAATTTTTTATAACAATTATAGATGATAGTTATAAAATAAAATTATAAGATCACATAACATAACAAAAAAACAAAGAAATACTCTTCCTAGATATAACATTATTGTATGAAAAACAGGCACAACTTTTTTATAGTGTCTGTTTTTGTGTGAAAATAAAAAAAAACTTTCAAAAACTTCCTTGAAAATTGTGTGCGTGCAAACAAAAAAACGAGAAAATAATATACAATTAAGACACAATATAGAGGTAAAATAAAAGCTGTCAAATAATCTGACAATATGGATCAAAAAGGCTATTTACAGAACTGCAAAAACGTTGTATTATTATAAAAGAAAAATTCATGAATTTAACGTAGTAAAATATTATTGTACGAATAGGTTCAATGATAAATACAACGAGAATCAAATGCACTAAAAGAGAGGATAAAGCTATGAATGAACATTTAAGTGAAAGTAATAGAGTAGCGGAAGGTTTGTACGATCCAAGTTTTGAACATGATAACTGTGGTATTGGTGCTGTAGTTAACATTAAAGGTATCAAGACACATGGTACTGTTACCAACGCACTTAAAATCGTTGAAAACTTAAAACATAGAGCAGGTAAAGATGCTGACGGAAAAACAGGAGATGGTGTAGGAATATTACTACAGATTTCACATAAGTTTTTCTCAAAAGTAACTAAAGAATTAGGCATCGAAATTGGAAATGAAAGAGAATACGGTGTAGGTATGTTCTTTTTCCCACAGAATGAATTCAAGAGAATTCAGGCTAAAAAGATGTTTGAGGTTATTATTGAAAAAGAAGGAATGGAATTCTTGGGATGGCGTGAAGTTCCTATTGATTCAAATAAAATTGGTAAAAAAGCATATGATTGCATGCCTCATATTACACAAGCTTTTGTAAAAAAACCAAGCAATGTTGAAAAGGGAATAGATTTTGATAGAAAGTTATACATCGCAAGAAGAGTTTTTGAACAATCAAATGATGATACATATGTAGCTTCTTTATCAAGTAGAACTATCGTATATAAAGGTATGTTTTTAGTAGAACAATTAAGAGAGTTCTTCAAAGATTTACAGGATGTTGATTATGAATCAGCTATTGCAACTGTACATTCTCGTTTCTCTACTAATACTAATCCAAGTTGGGAAAGAGCTCATCCAAATAAATTCATAGTTCATAATGGTGAGATTAACACAATTAAAGGTAACGCTGATAAGATGTCTGCGCGTGAAGAAACAATGGAAACAGACTTATTAAAAGGTGAATTCCAGAAGGTTCTTCCCGTTGTTAATCGCGAAGGATCTGATTCTGCTATGTTAGATAATACATTAGAATTCTTAGTAATGAGTGGAATGGAATTACCTCTTGCTGTTATGATTATGATTCCAGAACCATGGGCAAATGATAGATTAATGTCTCAGAAAAAGAAAGATTTCTATCAGTATTATGCAACAATGATGGAGCCATGGGATGGACCAGCGTCAATCTTATTTACAGATGGTGATATTATGGGTGCTGTTTTGGATAGAAACGGATTAAGACCATCACGTTATTATATTACAGATGATGATTATTTAATCCTTTCATCTGAAGTTGGTGTTTTACCAGTTGATTCAACAAAAGTTGTATTAAAAGATAGATTAAAACCAGGAAAAATGCTTTTAGTCGATACTGTTCAAGGAAGAATCATTACAGATGATGAACTAAAAGAAAAATATGCTAATGCTAAACCATATGGTGAATGGTTAGATAGAAATTTATATAATCTTAAAGATATTAAGATTCCAAATGAACGTGTTAAAACTTATGAAAAAGAAGAAAGACAAAGAATGCAAAAAGCATTTGGTTATACTTATGAATCTCTTAAGGAAGCTATTTTACCAATGGCTAAAAACGGAGGCGAAGGAACTGCAGCAATGGGTACAGATACTCCGCTTGCAGCATTATCAGGCAATAGAGAACCATTGTTTAACTACTTTAAACAATTATTTGCGCAGGTAACAAACCCACCTATTGATTCGATTAGAGAAAAAATAGTCACATCAACATCTGTATATGTAGGTGAAGCTGGCAATATTTTACAGCAGAAACCAGAAAACTGTAGAGTTATTAAAATTGAAAATCCAATTTTAACAAATACAGATTTGATGAAACTTAGAACAATGAAGATTGAAGGTTTCAAAGTAGAAACTATTCCAATCATTTACTATAAAAATACAAGCTTAGAAAAAGCTGTAGAAAGATTATTTGTAGAAGCAGATAGAGCATTTAAAGACGGAGCTAACATTATTATCTTATCTGATAGAGGCGTGGATGAAAATCATGTTGCAATTCCATCATTATTAGCTGTATCAGCTCTTCAGCAGTATTTAGTAAATACAAAGAAGAGAACTTCACTTTCTATGATTCTTGAATCAGGTGAGCCAAGAGAAGTACATCACTTTGCTACATTATTAGGATATGGTGCAACAGCTATTAACCCATATCTTGCACAGGATACAGTAAAACAGTTAGTTGAAGAAAACATGTTAGACAAAGACTATTATGCAGCTGTACATGATTACAATAATGCAATAGTAACAGGTATTGTAAAAATTGCTGCTAAAATGGGTATTTCAACAATCCAATCTTACATGGGTTCTAAGATTTTTGAAGCTATCGGAATCGATAAGAGCGTTATTGATAAATACTTCACAGGAACTGTTAGTCGTGTAGGGGGTATCAAGATTAAAGATATCGAAAACGTAGTAAACGAACTTCATTCAGAGGCATATGATCCATTGGGATTAGGTACAGATTTGACATTAGATTCAATGGGTCGTCATAAAATGAGAAGTGGAGCTGACTCACATTTGTATAACCCTGCTACAATTCACATGCTTCAACAGGCAACATGGAAGGGTGATTATAAATTATTCAAAGAGTACACCAATTTAGTAAATAAAGAAGGTGCACATACTAACTTAAGAGGATTAATGGACTTTAATTATCCAAGCAAGGGTGTGCCTCTTAAAGAAGTTGAAAGTGTAGATAGTATCGTTACAAGATTTAAAACAGGTGCTATGTCATATGGTTCAATTTCAAAAGAAGCTCATGAAACATTAGCTATCGCTATGAATAGATTACATGGTAAATCTAACAGTGGTGAAGGTGGAGAAGATAAAGATAGATTAACAATCGGCAAAGATGGAAAGAATCGTTGTTCTGCAATTAAGCAGGTAGCATCAGGTCGTTTCGGTGTTACAAGTAGATATCTTACATCTGCTAAAGAAATTCAGATTAAGATGGCACAGGGAGCAAAACCAGGTGAAGGTGGACATCTTCCAGGTAAAAAAGTATATCCTTGGATTGCTAAAACTAGACTATCAACTCCTGGTGTAGCACTTATTTCACCACCACCACATCATGATATTTATTCTATTGAAGATTTAGAGCAATTAATCTTTGATTTAAAGAATGCAAATGAAGATGCAAGAATTTCTGTTAAATTAGTATCAGAAGCTGGTGTTGGTACAATCGCAGCTGGTGTAGCAAAGGCTGGTGCACAGGTAGTATTAATTTCAGGTTATGATGGTGGTACAGGAGCTGCTCCAAGTAGTTCTATTCACAATGCAGGTCTTCCATGGGAGCTTGGATTAGCAGAAGCACATCAGACACTTATTATGAACGGATTACGTAATAAAGTTAGAATCGAAACAGATGGTAAGTTGATGAGTGGTAAAGACGTTGCAGTTGCAGCTTGTTTAGGAGCTGAAGAATTTGGATTTGCAACAGCACCATTAGTTTCATTAGGTTGTGTAATGATGAGAGTTTGTAACTTAGATACTTGTCCAGCAGGTATTGCAACTCAAAATCCTGAATTAAGAAAACGTTTTGCAGGAAAACCTGAGTATGTTGAAAACTTTATGAGATTCATGGCTGAAGAGTTACGTGAATATATGGCTAAATTAGGTTGTAGAACTGTTGATGAGCTTGTGGGTAGAGGTGATTTACTTAAAGTTCGAGATGACTTATCAGAAAATGCTAAATTAATTGATTTAAGTAATATCTTAAACAATCCTTATGGAAAACCAGGAGAAACAGTTGTCTTTGATCCAAAACATGTTTATGATTTTGAATTAGAAAAGAGAAAAGATAAGACTGTTATTTTAAAACAATTAGAGGATGCATTAAAGAATAAGCAAAAGAGAGAATTATCTATTGAAGTTACAAATACAGATAGATCTCTTGGAACAATCTTTGGTTCACATATTACAAAATTATATGATGATACATTAGAAGATGATTCATATGTAATCAAATGTAATGGTTCAGGTGGACAAAGTTTTGGTGCATTTATTCCTAAGGGATTAACACTTGAATTGATTGGTGATTCAAATGATTACTTTGGTAAAGGTTTATCAGGTGGAAAATTAGTAGTTTATCCACCAGCTGGAAGCAAATTTGAAGCAGATGAAAACATTATCATTGGTAACGTAGCACTTTATGGTGCAACAAGTGGTAAAGCATTCATCAGTGGTGTTGCCGGAGAACGTTTCGCAGTTAGAAACTCAGGTGCAACAGCTGTTGTTGAAGGCGTTGGTGATCACGGATGTGAATACATGACAGGTGGTAGAGTTGCAGTTTTAGGTAAAACTGGAAAGAATTTTGCTGCTGGTATGTCAGGTGGTATTGTTTATGTTTTAGATGAAGATAATGATTTGTATATTAGAACAAATAAATCTATGGTATTTACTGAAGAAGTAACAAATAAATACGATGTTATCGAATTAAAACAGATGATAGAAGAACATGTTACACTTACAAATTCAAAGAAAGGTAAGAAAATCTTAGATAACTTTAGAGAATATTTGCCTAAATTCAAGAAAGTTGTACCTTATGATTACCATAAGATGCAAACAGCCATTGTAAAAATGGAAGAAAAAGGATTGAATCCACAGCAAGCACAAATTGAAGCATTTTATGCAAGTATCAAAGGTTAAGGAGGGAAAAGAAAATGGGCAAAGCTACAGGATTTTTAGAATACGAAAGAGAGTGTGCAGGAGAGATTGCACCAAAAGAAAGAATTAAAAATTTTAACGAGTTTCATACTTTTCTCTCTAAAGAAGAACAAAGAAAGCAAGGTGCAAGATGTATGGCATGTGGTGTTCCATTTTGCCAATCAGGTATGACAATTGGAGGAATGACATCAGGATGTCCTTTAAATAACCTTGTACCAGAGTTTAACGATCTTGTATATACAGGTAATTGGTTACAGGCATATAATAGATTAAAAAAGACAAACAATTTTCCAGAGTTTACATCTAGAGTTTGTCCAGCTCTTTGTGAAAAAGCATGTACATGTGGTCACTGGGGTGAGTCTGTAACAGTAAGAGATAATGAGCATGGAATTATTGAAACTGCTTATGAAGAAGGATATGCTTGTGCAAAACCTCCAAAAGTAAGAAGTGGAAAGAAAGTTGCAGTAATAGGTTCAGGTCCTTCTGGACTTGCTGCAGCTGACCAATTAAATCAACGTGGACACAATGTTACAGTTTTCGAAAGAGATGACAGATTAGGCGGTCTTTTAATGTACGGAATTCCTAACATGAAGTTGGAAAAACAGGTTATTGATCGTAAAATCAATGTAATGAAAGAAGAAGGCGTTGAATTTAAAACAGGTGTTAATGTTGGTGTTGATGTTAATATCAAAGATTTATTAAAATCATATGATAGAGTAATCATGTGTTGTGGAGCTAAAAAAGCTAGAGATATTACAGCTCCTGGTAGAGAAGCAAAAGGAATCTATTTTGCGGTTGATTACTTATCAAGAAATACAAAAAGTTTATTAGATTCAAATTTTGCAGATGGAAATTATGTAAGTGCCAAAGATAAAAACGTTGTTGTTATCGGTGGCGGTGATACAGGAAATGACTGTGTTGGTACTGCAATCAGACAGGGTGCTAAATCAGTTGTACAAGTTGAAATGATGCCAGCACCTCCAGTTGAACGTGCAGCTAATAATCCTTGGCCAGAATGGCCAAAAGTCTTAAAAACAGACTACGGCCAGGAAGAAGCAATTGCTGTATTTGGACATGATCCACGAGTATATGAGTCTACAGTAAAAGAATTTCATAAGGATAAAAAAGGTAATTTGACTGCAGTAACTTTGGTTAAATTGAAACGTGAAATGGATGAAAAGACAGGGCGATTTAAGATGGTTACAGTTGAAGGCTCTGAAAAGAAAATTCCAGCTGATTTAGTTTTAATTGCTGCAGGTTTCGTTGGAACAGAAGATTATGTAGTTAAGAATTTCAAAGTTTCTACAACAGAACGTGGAAATGTAGCTACAAAAGAGGGTTCCTATGAGACAAAAGTACCTAATCTTTATGTTGCTGGTGATAACAGAAGAGGTCAGTCTTTAGTAGTTTGGGCTATTAGAGAAGGTCGAGAAGTAGCAAAAGAAGTAGATAAAAGCCTTATGGGATATTCATATCTATAATATAGTTATAGATTAAAAAATGTAGAATTTGATATATTAAATAATAATCAACGTTATATTATTTTTTTAGGATGAAACTTAGAATACATATATTTATATGTATTTCTAAGTTTTTTCTTTACTTTTAACAAAAGTTAGTGTAAACTAATTAAAGAAAAATATAGGAGGATTAGTTATGTTATTAGAAATAAATGATTTATGTAAAACTTATGGGAAAGGTGACAATAAATTAGAGGTTTTAAAAAATATTTCTTTTTCGATTGAAAAAGGAGAAGTTTGTGTTCTGTTAGGACCTTCAGGATCTGGAAAATCGACATTATTAAACATTATAGGGGGAATTGATTCTGCGGATAGTGGATTAATTTCAATTAATGGAGATATGACAAAAAATATGACAGAAAAAGAGTTGACTATTTATCGAAGAAAACATCTAGGATATGTTTTTCAAATGTATAATTTGATACCAAATCTAACGTTGAAAGAAAATATTGAGGTTGGGGAGTATCTAGGTGAAAATCCATTAGAAATTAATGAATTAATAGATGTTTTGGGGTTAACAAATCATCAAAACAAAGTTCCGAATCAGCTATCAGGTGGACAACAGCAAAGAACTGCAATTGGTAGAGCTATAATAAAGAATCCAGATATTTTGTTATGCGATGAACCAACAGGTGCACTAGATTATAAAACATCAAAGGCTATACTTAAATTGTTAGAAGATGTTAATAAAAAGTATAATACAACAATCATTATGGTAACTCATAACGATGCAATAAAAAATATGGCTGATCGTATAATTAAATTAAAAGATGGAGAAATTAGAAAGAATTATTTAAATAGTAACAAAGTGACTGCGGACGAATTGGAATGGTAGGAGTATTAAGATGAAAAATCCTTTAAATAAGAGAATAACTAGAAATATAAAAAATGAACTTGGAAAATATATTGCGATTTTCCTTTTTATGGTGATATCAATCGGTTTTATATCCGGATATATGGTGGCAGATGATAGCTTAAAAAGAAGCTATAAGGGTAGTTTTGATAAATACAATATTGAAAATGGTAATTTTACGTTTTTAAATAAGTTGAATCTGTCAACTATTAAAGAAATTGAAAAAGAAAACAAAATTAAAGTGTATAAATTGTTTTATAAGGATTTAAAAGTAGATAATAAAAAAGATTGTGAGATTCGTTTTTATAAAAAAAGAAATAAGGTAAATAGAGAGTGCTTGATGAAAGGTTCCTTTCCAAAAAAAGAGAGGGAAATTGTTATTGATAGAATGTTTGCAAAACTCAACAATTATAAAATTGGGGATGCAATAAAGATGAGCGGAAAAGAATATTATATAACTGGGCTTGTCGCAATTTCTGATTATAGTGCGTTGTTTAAAAACAATTCAGATATGATGTTTGATGTAAACAAATTTGGTGTTGCAATTACCAATGAAAGTACATACAGCAAAATGAAATCAAGAGAAATATATAAGTATGCCTTCAAATATAATAAAGAGCCAAAAGGTGATTCAAAAGAAAAAAAGATATCTGATAATTTGGCAAAGAAATTGTATTTTAAAGGACAGCTAGAGGAGTTTACGCCTAGATATTTAAATAAAGCAATAAAATTTACAGGTGAAGATTTTGAAAGAGATGGAGTAATGATTGATACCTTGTTTTACATTTTGATTGTAATAATTGCTTTTATTTTTGCAGTTACAGCGGATAGTACAGTGATTAAAGAAGCAAATGTAATTGGTACATTAAGAGCATCTGGATATAAAAAAGATGAAATTATTCGTCACTATATTTGCTCGCCAATGCTAATAACGTTGATTTCAGCGTTGGTTGGTAATATTATCGGTTATACATTTTTTGTAGATATTTGTGCTAATTTATATTATGGCAGTTATAGCTTGCCAACATTTGTTCCATTTTTTAATTTGACAGCTTTTGTAAAAACAACGATTATTCCATTGTTATTGATGCTAGTGATAAATTATACAGTTTTAAAGAGAAGATTAAATACATCACCAATTGACTTTATAAGAAGAAATTTAACGAAGAATAAAAGTAAAAGAGTTATTAGATTAAACAAATTGAACTTTATGACAAAGTTTAAAATTAGAGTATTTTTACAGAATATGCCTAATTATTTTTTGCTATTTATAGGCATTTTTTTGGCAAATGTCTTGTTGTTTTTTGGTTTAGCATTAGTGCCTTTGTTAAATAATTTCGAAAAAGAAACAATAAATAACATGATAGCAAAATATCAAGTGTATTTAGTTAAACCACAGGAAACTAAAACAAAAGGTGCTGAAAAGTTTTATCAAAAAAGTTTATCTAATATACCTAATTCTGAGTTTAAACAGGAAGATATTTCTGTAATGGGAATAGATAAGGAATCAAAGTATTTTAAGTTGAAACCTAAAAAAGGTGAGGTAATAATAAGTGATTCTTTTGCAGAAAAATACGATTTGAACAAAAATGATACTTTTACATTAAAAGAAAAATATAATAAGAAAAAGTATAAATTTGTCGTTGGAAGAATTTTTAAATATCCGGCAAATGAAATTGTTATTTTAAATGAATCCACTTTTTGTAATAAATTTGGAGTGAAAAAAAATGATTTTACTGGATATTTTTCAAATAAAAAAATAGAAGATATTAATGAAAAGAACGTATTATTAACAGTTACTAAATCGGAATTAACAAAGATTACAAGACAACTTAAAACATCTTTAGGTGGAATGTATGTAGCGGTTGATGTATTTTCCATAGTTACATTTATGCTGATAATATTTTTATTAACTAAATTAACAATTGAAAAAAATGCAAATTCGATCTCTATGATAAAGATTTTGGGTTATACTGCAAAAGAACAAAAAAAGTTATATTTATCTACAACAAGGCTAGTGGTGTTCTTTAGCATTGTGATTAGCTTGCCTATTACGTACTATACATTTGCATTGATCTATAAACCGATGATGAGAAAAATGATGTCGGGTTGGTTGCCTTTGAATGTTCCGTTTTGGATTTACTTACAAGTTATATTGCTTGGAATGGGTGCTTATTTTGTTGTTGAACAAATAGTATATAGAAATATTAAACGTATACCACTAGGATTAGCACTTAAAAATGTAGAATAAGTATTATTAATCTTTCGTTTTTTTGCTTCGTATGGTATACTAATTAAATATGTGTAAAGATATAGGTGCATGATTGATTTCGTGCACCTAATTAATTATGGAAGGGAAGACAAAAAGTCGATGAGTATGAATATGATAGATACAAAAGATATATTTAATGTTAAAAATGCGTATACCCATGCAGGAAGTTTTCATTCAGATGATGTTTTTGCAACAGCATTTTTACAAATTTTACAACCAGAGATTGAGGTTCATAGAATTTTTAATGTTACATCTGATTTAGATGGAATAATATATGATATAGGATGTGGTGAGTTTGATCATCATCAAAAAGATAAAAGATATAGAGAGAATGGAGTTCCTTATGCAGCGTTTGGATTACTCTGGGAAAAATTTGGTACATTAATAATGGATGAAGAAAATGTTTTGAAATTTGACGAAAAGTTTATTCAGGCTCTAGATTTATCAGATAATACAGGCTGCGATAATGATTTGGCTTTTGCTATTTCTGACTTTAATCCAAAATGGGATGAAGAGAAAGAAACAGATGAAGCTTTTTTTGAAGCAGTTGAATTCGCTAAAGGCATTTTAAAAAGAAGATTTTCAAAAATTGAATCAAATGCGAAAGCATGTAAAATTGTAAAAGCAGAGTTAGAAAAATTACCAGATGATATAGAAATATTTGAGTTGAAGCAAGATGTTCCTTGGAAAGCTGCTGTAAAGGATACTCAAATAAAATACGTTATTTACAAATCAAATAGAGGCGGATTCAATATACAATGCGTTCCTTCAGATGAAGACAAGGATGTTTTGAAAAAGGCATTACCAGAGAAATGGAGAGGAAAAACGCAAGAAGAACTAGAAGAAATAACAAATGTAAAAGGCTTTAGATTTTGTCATACTTCAGGTTTTTTATGTGCTACTGAAACAATAGAGGGTGCTAGAGAAATTGCAAAAATGGCACTTGAGTCGTAGTGGAGGAATAATGAACGTTAAAAAGAAAATAGTCGTTATAGTTTTTTCTATCATGTTGCTTGTGATTGCAACTTGTACTTTTGCATTGATAGTTAATGAAAATCATAGTGGTAATGCTAAGATAACATTATCAGATGATAAAGTGAGTATCCGTGGCGAAGGTGTATATACAAAAAAGTCAAATATAATTATTAATCGCGCAGGAATATATAGTTTTTCAGGAAAATTATCTGAAGGACATATTATAGTTGATGTAAAAAGCGGAAACGTAGTTATTAATTTTGATAATGTTAGTCTTTTAGCAAAAAAAGAAAGTTTAATACAGCTAAAAAGTGCACATAGAGTAACACTTAATGTGAAAAAAAATACTATAAATTCTTTGACATTAGGCAATAATAAAAATGTAAACGAAAAACTTCAATCTCAAGCTCAAAAAGAAAAATCAGAGATTGATGTTTTTTATAAAAAGAATGAGTTAAATCAACAAGGAAGCGAGGAAGCATCTGTAACGAAAAATAGTAATGATAAAACTGATGACCAAGATAAAAAAACATCAAAATCGAATAAAGAAACAGTTGAAGAGATAATGAAATGTAATACTGATAGAACAGTTATTGCATCAGAAGTCCCATTTGAGATAAATGGAATTGGAGATTTGTTTATAAATTCATATAATGGATGTTCAATTGTATCAAAGGGTGATTTGCTTTTTGACAATGCAAATCTTACTATTGTTTCAACTGATAATGCTATTATTTCAAATAAAAATATAGATATTAACGGAGGTATGTACAATATTACTTCAGGTAATAGTGGTGTTTTGTCTGGAGGATATATTAATAGTTCAAATGCTAGAATTGATGTAAAAACTGGCATTTTAGTGAAAAAAGTATTTGAAGAAGTATATCAAGGTAACAATCAGGATGTGCTTAATAAGTATAAGAGCTCTCGTGTTAATAAGAATTACTGGTCAGGTTTGTATTCTGAAAAAGGAATATCTTTTGAAAAAAGTGATTTAAAATTTAACACATATGGAAATTCAATTTATGCAAAGAGTGATATTGCTTTGACAGAGAACTCTTTGAAAATAAATACATCTAATGATGCTATTATAAGTAAAAGTGATTTAAAAACTGTAAAGAACAATATTGTTATAGAAAATGCTAAAAACGCATTGAATGCGGATGTTATTGTGTTAAATGACAAAGAACTAACAATTAATTGTACAAATAATGCAATGTCAAGCCAATCTGATGAAGATGATATTAGATTAGAAAATAGTAAAATTAATATTAAAACAAATAATACTACATTTGTAACTCAAAAAGCTGTAATTATGAAAAATAGCGATGTTAGGCTTGAATCTACAAAAGAATCAGAAAACTCGATTTTTAAAAATGTACAAACAGATGGAGGTCTCGTTGTTGAAGGTGGAAGCTTTATTGCTTTTTTAAAAAATGTTAATAATCAAATTTGGAATAAAGAAAATGAGACAAATTTTTCTGTAATTGAGTTGCCAGAAGAGATTAAAACTGAAACAGATTATGAGGTCGTTTCGCCAAGTGGCCAAAAAATTTGTAAGGGTAAATTACCAGTAGGAACCCAAAAAATTGTGTTTGCCTCTAATAAAATTCAGGATAAAATGAAACTTTGTTATTTGGATAAAGTTATTGAATGTTCTTTGACTGTTGTTGAAGGGCAGGATAAGGATTAGATGGAGGATTTTATGGAGAACGAAAAGCAACTTGATATGCCAGATAATCATATAGTAGATGATTTGGCAGAATTATTTAAAACATTTGGTGAAGGTACAAGAATAAAAATTTTATTTTGTTTATCTAAAGAAGAAATGTGTGTAAGTGAAATAGCAAATATTATAAGCATGTCACAGTCCACTGTTTCACATCAGTTAAAGATTTTAAAACAGGGTAAACTGGTAAAAGCAAGAAGAGAAGGAAAACAAATCATATACTCATTAGCAGATGGTCATGTGTATTCTATAATTGGACAGGGCTTAGAACATGTGAGAGAATAGTGCATGTGCTAGCTTGGAATTATTCAGATAATAGAATTTATCAGAAGTTAGGACATGTAAAAAATAGAACACATAAAAATTATATATGTAATAATTACATTTGTGTTATAAATAAAAATTGGAAGGAAGAAGAAATGTCAACAAATCCAAAAATAATTTTTTTTGATATAGATGGAACAATTTGGGATGAGAACCATAATATTCCAGATAGTACAATTAAAACAATTAAGCTACTAAAAAAAAACGGCCACAAAACTTTTATATGTAGTGGAAGAGCAAAAGGTAACATTATTGATGAAAAATTATTAAATATAGGTTTTGATGGTATTATTGCTGCATGTGGTAATCACATTGAAATGAATGGAAAAATACTTTATGAGAATATTTTGTCAGATGAACTAGTAAAAAAGTCTTTGGATGTTACGAAAGAACAACACATTCCTGTCGTTTTGGAAGGACCTGTTTATCATTGGCTTGATGTTGAAAAGTTTTCAGGTGATCCGTACACAATAAAACTAAAAAAAGTTCTAAAAGATAAAGCATTACCACTTGAAGAATATGAAGGCAAAATCGTTATAAATAAGTTTTCAGGTGATATAACTAAAGATACAGATATGAATGTTGTTGAAGAAAAATTAGGAGATGACTTTGATTTTTTAATACATGAAGGTGATGTTATAGAATTTGTGCCTAAAAATACTTCAAAAGCAACAGGAATAAAAAAGGTATGTGAACTTTTGAATATAGATAATTGTGACACATTTGCGGTTGGAGATAGTATTAATGATGTTGAAATGTTAGAGTTTGTTAATACTGGAATTGCTATGGGAAATTGCACACAACCGGCAAGAGAGGTTGCTGATTATGTTACAACTAGTCTTTGGGAAGATGGAATATTTAATGCGATGAAGCATTTTGAATTAATATAGTTTTTCCATAATTATAGTTAAAAAGCATAATTTTCTTTCAAAAGAAAAAGTGAGAAAAAAAGAGAAAAAAAGAGAAAAATAAAGAAAAATAGACAAATATACGTAAAACACATAGTTTTATAGGATTGCAATTAGCACTATAAAAATTTATTATTTAGTTATCAATTAGCACTCAATAGTGATGAGTGCTAATAAAATAAATAGATAATATAATTTGAGAATGATATTTAAGAGGAGGCATATAAATGAAATTAGTACCATTAGCAGATAGAGTTGTCTTAAAACAACTTGAGGCAGAAGAAACAACAAAGTCAGGAATTATTCTTACAAGTTCAGCACAGGAAAAACCACAAGAAGCTGAGATTGTAGCAGTAGGTCCAGGTGGAGTGATTGATGGAAAAGAAGTAAAAATGCATGTGGAAGTAGGACAGAAAGTTATATATTCTAGATATGCAGGTTCTGAAGTTAAATTGGACGGTCAAGAGTATATTGTTGTTAGACAAAATGATATTTTAGCAATTGTTGAGGATTAATAGTTAAAAATTATTTATTAGAAAAGAGGTATTTTATAATGGCAAAAGATATTAAATATGGATCACAGGCTCGTGCCGCTTTAGGAGCAGGTGTAGATAAATTAGCAAATACAGTTCGTGTAACATTAGGACCAAAAGGTAGAAATGTAGTATTGGATAAAGCATATGGTGCACCTTTAATCACAAATGATGGTGTTACTATTGCAAAAGAAATTGAATTAGAAGATGCTTATGAAAACATGGGCGCTCAACTTGTTAAAGAAGTAGCAACGAGAACAAATGATGTGGCTGGTGATGGTACAACAACAGCTACTGTTTTAACACAGGCTATGGTTCAAGAAGGAATGAAAAACCTTGAAGCAGGTGCTAATCCAATTGTTCTTCGTCGTGGTATGAAAAAAGCTACAGATAAAGCAGTTGAAGCATTAAAAGAAATGAGTCAAAAGGTTAATGGCAAAGACCAGATTGCTAAAGTTGCTGCAATTTCTGCTGGAGATGAAGAAGTTGGTAATTTAGTTGCTGATGCAATGGAAAAAGTAACAAATGATGGTGTTATCACAATTGAAGAGTCTAAGACAATGAAAACTGAATTAGACTTAGTAGAAGGTATGCAGTTCGATAGAGGCTATTTATCAGCATATATGTGCACAGATATGGATAAGATGGAAGCAACATTAGACGATCCATATATTTTAATTACTGATAAGAAGATTTCTAATATCCAAGAAATTTTACCATTATTAGAGCAAATTGTTAAATCAGGCTCTAAATTATTAATTATTGCTGAAGATGTTGAAGGTGAAGCACTTACAACATTAATTGTTAATAAATTACGTGGTACATTCAATGTAGTAGCTGTTAAAGCTCCAGGTTATGGTGATAGAAGAAAAGCAATGCTTGAAGATATTGCTATTTTAACAGGTGGACAGGTTATCAGTTCTGATTTAGGATTAGAATTAGCTGATGTAACATTAGAGCAGTTAGGTAAAGCTAAATCTGTTAAAGTTCAAAAAGAAACAACAGTTATTGTTGATGGCGCAGGCTCAAAAGATGCAATTAAAGCAAGAGTAAACCAGATTCGTAACCAGATTGAAGAGACTACTTCAGAATTTGATAAAGAAAAATTACAGGAAAGACTTGCTAAAATGGCAGGTGGAGTAGCTGTTATTAGAGTTGGTGCAGCAACAGAAACAGAAATGAAAGAAGCTAAGTTAAGATTAGAAGATGCTTTAAATGCAACAAGAGCAGCAGTTGAAGAAGGAATTATTTCAGGTGGTGGTTCTGCTTATATTCATGCATCTAAAGAGGTTCAGAAGTTAGTTGAAACACTTGAAGGTGATGAGAAGACAGGAGCAAGAGTAATCTTAAAAGCATTAGAGGCTCCATTGTTCTATATTGCAGCTAACGCAGGATTAGAAGGTGCTGTTATTATTAATAAAGTAAAAGAATCTGAAGTTGGAGTTGGATTTAATGCAGCAACAGAAGAATATGTTAACATGGTAAGCTCAGGTATTCTTGATCCAGTTAAGGTTACAAGAAGTGCATTACAGAATGCTACATCAGTTGCTTCAACATTATTAACAACAGAATCAGCTGTTGCTAATATTAAAGAAGAAACTCCAGCTATGCCAGCAGCTAATCCAGGAATGGGCGGAATGATGTAATTTAATGTTATATCATTATAACAAGATTAAAAAGATTGTATAATAAATAGTATGATTAATAAAAGTAATCGATAGGCATGTACATGTTGAGACATGCCATTCGGTTACTTTTTTAATACAGTTTTATGTAATTTTAACAAAATATTTTATAAAAAATATATTGCTTATTTTATATTTTTTATGTTATACTCTACTAGGTATGTTTATTTTACAAGTTACTCATCTTTGTAAAATTACATAAAAAAATAACGAGAAAACACGGTTAATGACGATAAAACTGGTGCCCATTGGGTAGCTTTGTCGAGCGAGTTGACCGGAAGAATTAAACCATGGAGGTATTAAAATGAGTGTTATTTCAATGAAACAATTATTAGAAGCAGGTGTTCATTTTGGACATCAGACAAGAAGATGGAACCCTAAAATGGCTCCATACATCTATACAGAACGTAATGGTATCTATATCATCGACTTACAGAAATCTGTAGGAAAAGTTGATGAAGCATATGATGCTCTTTCTGACATCGTTGCACAGGGTGGAACAGTTCTTTTCGTAGGTACAAAGAAACAGGCTCAGGATGCTATTAAATCTGAAGCAGAGCGTTGCGGAATGTATTTCGTAAACGAAAGATGGTTAGGTGGAATGTTAACTAACTTTAAAACTATCCAGAGTCGTATTGCTAGATTAAAACAGATTGAAACAATGTCTGAAGATGGAACATTTGATGTTCTTCCTAAAAAAGAAGTTGTTGAACTTAAAAAAGAATGGGAAAAATTAGAGAAAAACCTTGGCGGAATCAAAGAAATGAAGAGAATTCCAGATGCTATCTTTGTTGTAGATCCTAAGAAAGAAAGAATCTGTGTTAAAGAAGCTCAATCATTAGGAATTACTTTAATTGGTATCGCTGATACTAACTGTGATCCAGAAGAATTAGATTACGTTATCCCAGGTAACGATGATGCTATCAGAGCAGTTAAATTAATTGTTTCTAAAATGGCTGATGCTGTTATTGAAGCAAAACAGGGTGTAGAAGAAGTAAACTCAGAAGTTGATGCTGAAGAAGCAGAAGCTTAATTTGCTCTATCCTTTTAACAGAAGAGGAAAAAGGATTTTAAGAAACTCATATAGGTGTGTAATGCAGTCTTTATGACTGCATTACATCATAAGAGTTTTTTGAAGTGTTTAATTAAATTAAATAATTGGAGGATGAAGATAATGGCTATTACAGCAGCTATGGTAAAAGAATTGCGTGAAATTACAGGCGCAGGAATGATGGATTGTAAAAAAGCATTAAATAAAACAGAAGGAAACATGGATGAGGCTATTGAATTCTTAAGAAAAAATGGTCAAGCTAAAGCTGAGAAAAAAGCTGGTAGAGTTGCAGCTGAAGGTCTTTGTTCAGTAAAAATCGAAGGAAATACAGCAGCTATGGTTGAAGTTAACTCTGAAACTGATTTCGTTGCTAAAAATGAAGTATTCCAGGAATTTGTTGCTTCTGTGGCTTCTCAGGTAGTAAAATCAAACGCTACAACAGTTGAAGAATTATTAGAAGAAGATTGGAACGAAGATGCAAGCAAGAAAGTTAAAGATGCATTAGTAGATAAAATTGCTGTTATCGGTGAAAACTTAAAAATCAGAAGATTTGTTAAAGTTACATCTGAGAACGGATGTGTAGTATCATATGTTCACGGTGGTGGAAGAATTGCTTCTATTATCGAAGCTGACACAGAAGTTGTAAACGATGAAGTTAAAGAAGCTTTATTAAATATTGCTATGCAAGTTGCAGCTTTAAATCCAAAATATATTTCAAGAGAAGAAATTTCAGCAGAGCATATTGCTCATGAAAAAGAAATTCTTCTTGCTCAGATTATGAACGATCCTAAAGAATCTCAAAAACCAGAAAAAGTTATCAAAGGAATCGTTGAAGGTCGTGTAAATAAAGAATTAAAAGAAGTTTGTTTAGTAGATCAGGTTTATGTAAAAGCTGAAGATGGAAAACAGACTGTAGCTAAATATTTAGAAGAAGTATCTAAAAAAGTTGGTGCTACTGTAACAGTTAAGAAGATGGTTCGTTTTGAAACTGGTGAAGGAATCGAGAAGAAAGAAGAAGATTTCGCTGCAGAAGTAGCTGCTCAGTTAAACGCATAATATGTAAGAGATTACACTTACTTATCCCCAAAGTCGTTGCGAAGTCATTGACTTTGGGGCTTTGTATATAGTGAAAAATAGATAATAGATTACATTTTTTGAAAAAGTCAAATAATATCTTTTTTTCTGCGAATTTCTCTAATTATTTCCGTGATATTTGGTTTACAACCTTCTAAAATATGATAAAATATAATTAAGTATAATATTTTAGGAGGGGGTTATAGGAAAAGGGGAATTTTGATGACGTAAAGGACTTACAAGTCATGAGGAACATTTGAACTAGATTTTTTCCGATTACAAAAGCAATTGTACAATGATACTGGTATATTAGATAATATTACAAATCCTTTATGGATAGTAATTGGTGTAGTAGCAATGTGAGTTAGGCAGCGGTTGGTGAGTTTGAAAAAGAACGAAGTATTACATTTTTGACTAGTTAATAAATGTAATATCAATTAAAAATGCAAGTAGTATTGAATAAAAGCTAAGTAAAATATAAGGGATTAATGGAGGTTTGAATATGGGACTATTTAAAGATTTTAAGGATGATTTTTCACAGGCTGTTAATGATACAGCACCTGTTGAAGAAAAGAAAACTGAAAAAACTACAAAAACAATTGAAGTAGATGTTGTCAAGAATAGGCAAGCATCAGAAAGTACAGATTTGAAATCAGAGTTATCTAAGCTAGATGGTTTACTTGAGCAGGCTAATGAAAGTGAAAGAAAGATTGGCGTTCATAAATCACAACTTTCTAATTCTGAAAATTTAAGTAATCCGGCTAGAAAAGAAGAATCATTATTAAATAGTAAAGATATGAAAAATGATTTTGAAAATGGTAGGACACAATTTGTAGATATTTCTGGAGAAGCATCAGATGATGTCTCAATTATCACTCCAAGTACATCTTTAGTAGGGGATATTCAAACAACTGGTTCGTTTGATATTCAAGGTCAGATAACGGGTAATGTTGCATGTAATGGTAAATTAAATGTAACAGGAACAATTATTGGAAACAGTAATAGTGCGGAGTTCTTCTCTGATGCTGCTAAGATTGAAGGAGAAATTGTAAGTACAGGAACAGTAAAAATAGGTGCTGGTTCTGTAATTATTGGTAATATTTCTGCAACATCTGCAGTAATTGCGGGAGCTGTAAAAGGCGATATAGATGTTCAAGGACCAGTTGTAGTTGATACATCTGCTGTTGTAATGGGAAACATCAAGTCACGTACAGTTCAAATAAATAATGGCGCGGTAATAGAAGGTTTTTGCTCACAAACATATGCAGAGATAGATGTACAGGGCTTATTCGGAGTAAACTAAAGAGGTAATTAGAAAATGAAACGTATTTTATTAAAATTAAGTGGTGAAGCACTCGCAGGAGATAAACATCAAGGCTTTGATGAGGCTACTGTGACTGTTGTGGCTAAACAGATTAAAGAAGTTGTAGATAGAGGGACACAAGTTGGTATTGTTATCGGTGGCGGTAACTTTTGGAGAGGTAGAAGTAGTGAAACAATTGATCGTACAAAAGCAGATCAGATTGGTATGTTAGCTACTGTAATGAACTGTATTTACGTTTCTGAGATTTTACGTTCAGTTGGTTTAAAGACAGCAGTTCTTACACCTTTTGAGTGTGGATCAATGACTAAACTATTTTCAAAGGATCGTGCTAACAAATATTTTGAAAAGAATATGGTTGTTTTATTTGCAGGTGGAACGGGTCATCCTTATTTTTCAACAGATACTGCTACAGTATTAAGAGCTATTGAAATTGAAGCTGAGGGAATTTATTTAGCAAAAGCAATTGATGGAGTATATGATAGTGATCCAAAGATTAATCCAAATGCTAAGAAATATGATGAGATTTCAATTGATGAAGTGATTGATAAGAAACTTGCAGTAATTGATTTAACAGCTTCTATTATGTGCATGGAAAATAAAATGCCAATGTATGTATTTGGTTTAAATGAAGAGAATGGTATTGTTAAAGCTGTCACAGGCGATTTTAATGGTACAAAAGTAACAGTTTAGTAGGAGGAATTTTTAATGGATGAGAGACTTAAATTGTATGAAGAGAAGATGCAGAAATCTTTAAGAAACCTTGAAGAAGAATATGCATCAATTAGAGCAGGTAGAGCTAATCCTCATGTTCTTGATAGAATTCGTGTAGATTATTATGGAACACCAACAGCACTTAATCAGGTGGCAAATGTATCTGTTCCTGAACCAAGAATGATTCAAATTCAACCATGGGAAGCTTCGCTTGTAAAAGAAATTGAAAAAGCTATTTTAGTTTCCGACTTAGGATTAAATCCAACTAATGATGGTAAAGTTGTACGTCTTGTTTTCCCAGAATTAACAGAGGAAAGACGTAAAGATCTAGCAAAAGATATAAAGAAAAAAGGTGAAGATGCCAAAGTTGCTATCAGAAATATCAGAAGAGATGCTAAGGATTCATTTAAGAAACTTAGCAAGGAAGGTGATATTTCAGAAGATGAAATCAAAGATTTAGAAGATAGTGCTCAAAAATTAACAGATGAATTTATCAAAAAGATTGATAAAGCTGTTGAAGTAAAAGCAAAAGAAATCATGACTGTTTAAAGTTTTGACATCTTTATAAAATAGTAATTAGACTAGTGGGGCATGGTTTTTCACATGTCCCACTTTCTACATAAGGAGAAAATTTAATGGCTAATAATATTGATGAAATAAAAGATAAATTAAAAATTCCTAATCATGTAGCAATAATTTTAGATGGAAATGGAAGATGGGCTAAAAGCCAAGGAAAACCAAGAACATATGGACATACAGTAGGTGCAAAAAATGTTGAACGAGTATGTAAAGCTGCAAACGATTTGGGAATTAAATATTTGACATTGTATGCATTTTCAACAGAAAATTGGAAAAGACCAGATACGGAAGTAAAGGCTTTAATGAAATTATTAGGTAATTACTTATCAACATGTATAAAGACTGCTAACAAAAATAATATGAGAGTTAGAGTTATTGGAGATAAAACAAAATTAACAGATAAATTTCAAGAAAAGATAAAAGAGTTAGAAGAAATTTCTTCGCATAATAATGGACTAAATTTATCTATTGCCATTAACTATGGAAGTAGAGACGAAATGGTTCGTGCAATAAAAAATATTTCAGAAGATATCGAAAATGGTTTTCTAAAAAAAGAAGCTATTGATGAGCAACTATTTTCTTCTTATTTAGATACGAAGGATATTCCAGATCCAGATTTGATGATTAGAACTAGTGGGGAACAACGATTATCTAATTACTTATTATGGCAATTGGCTTATAGTGAATTCTATTTTACGGAGACTCCTTGGCCAGCATTTCATGAGGAGGAATTGTTAGAAGCAGTCAAAGAATATACAAGAAGAGATAGAAGATTTGGCAAAATAGAAGAGTAAAAGATTTTACTTTTCCTTTTTATGATATATAATAGAATATGTTTGTAAAGTATAATATGATTTATCTTTATTATGTAGCATGATAAATTATGTAAAATGAGTTAGTAAGGAGACTAAATTAATGTTTAAAACTAGACTTTTAAGTGGAATTGTATTAGTTGCACTTTCAATTTTTTTGATTATAACAGGAAAAGAAATCCTACTCTTTTCTACTATGGCGATTTCGTTAGTAGGTATGTTTGAGTTATACCGTATATTTAAAATACATGATAATATCCTTGGCTTTGTTGGTTATGCCTCAGCTATTGCATATTATCTTAATTTAAAACTACATTTTGCTAATGATGTTGCGTTAATTGCTATGGCAACAATGATTTTTATTATGTTTGTGTATGTCTTTACATATCCTAAATATAAGGCAAATCAAATTACAACTTGTTTCTTTGGTATTTTCTATGTTGCTGTGATGCTTTCGTATATTTATCAAATTAGAAATTTAACAAATGGTGTTTATATAGCATTTTTAATCTTTTTATGCTCTTGGGGATGTGATACATGTGCATATTGTGCGGGAAAACTATTTGGAAAACATAAAATGTCACCTAAACTTAGCCCTAAAAAATCCGTTGAGGGTGCAATTGGAGGTGTTTTAGGAACAGTAATTTTAACAGTGGTTTATTTATCAATTTTCAGAAGAAACATGAAAATTGATGTAAAAGAGATTATGATTTTGGCTATTGTATCAGCAATTGCAGCATTTGTCTCAATGGTTGGTGATTTAACAGCATCGGCGATTAAAAGAAATTATGAAATCAAAGATTATGGTAAATTGATTCCAGGGCATGGTGGGATTCTTGATAGATTTGATAGTATGATTATAACTGCACCAATTATTTATTATTTAGCATATTATACGCTTTAGTATAAATGTGAACAAAAGTTTAAATTTAGTTTATTGAATCTAAGTTTTAATAGTATTATAATTACAAGTACTATGATTTATAAAGGAGTATCAAAGTGAGAAGTATTGCTATTTTAGGTTCTACAGGTTCTATAGGTAAGCAGACATTAGAGGTTGTAGAAGAACAGGGTGATTTAAATGTTGTAGCCCTTTCATGCAAAGGAAATATAGATATTTTAGAAAAACAGGTAAGAAAATATAGACCGAAGATAGTATGTGTGTATGATGAAAGAAAAGCTAGAGAATTTGAAGTTGCAGTCAAAGATTTAGATATAAAGGTTACATCTGGAATAGAAGGGCTTATTGAAGTTGCAACTGTAAAAGAAGCTGATGTCGTTGTAACTGCTGTTGTTGGAATGTTAGGAATTCGTCCAACAATAGCTGCTATAGAAAGTAAGAAAGATATAGCATTAGCTAATAAAGAAACTTTAGTAACAGCAGGACATATTATTATGCCACTAGCAAGAGAAAATGGAGTTAAGATTTTACCAGTTGATAGTGAGCATAGTGCTATTTTTCAGTCATTAAATGGTGAAAATTATAATAGGATTAGTAAGATACTGCTTACAGCCTCTGGTGGACCATTTAGAGGAAAGAAAATATCAGATTTAAAAAATGTTCGTGTAGAAGATGCTTTGAATCACCCTAATTGGTCGATGGGTAGAAAAATCACTATAGATTCTTCAACTCTAGTAAATAAAGGATTAGAAGTAATGGAGGCAAAATGGCTTTTCGGTGTTGAGGCAAAGCAGATTCAGGTTTTAGTACATCCACAGAGTGTTATTCATTCTGCTGTAGAATATGAGGATGGGGCAGTAATTGCTCAGTTAGGCACACCGGATATGAGATTACCAATTCAGTATGCTTTATATTATCCATTACGCCGTAGTTTATCAGGAAAAAGATTAGATTTGTTCGAGTTAGGTGATTTATCTTTTGAAAAGCCTGATTTAGATACATTTAAGGGCTTATCACTTGCATATGAAGCAATTGAAAAAGGTGGTAATATGCCAACTATTTTTAATGCTGCAAATGAAAAAGCTGTTGCAATGTTTTTAGATAATAAAATTAATTATCTTGAAATAATTGATATTATTCAAGCGTGTATGGGAGAAATGGAATTTATTGAAACACCTAGTCTTGACAATATTTTAGAGACTGAAAATAATACCTACGATTTTATAGGAGAAAGGTGGTAAGATGAGTATAATAATTGCAATAATTGTATTTAGTGTAATTGTTTTATTTCATGAATTAGGGCATTTTTTATTTGCAAAATTGAATAATGTAAAAGTAAATGAATTTTCGCTAGGACTTGGACCTACGCTTTTTGGAATACAAAAAGGTGAGACAAAATATTCTATTAAAGCCTTGCCTTTTGGTGGAGCATGTATGATGGAAGGTGAAGATGAAGAAAGCAGTGATGGAAGATCGTTTAATAATGCTTCTATTTTAGGCCGAATGGGTATAGTTTTTGCTGGACCTTTTTTTAATTTTATAATGGCGTTTGTCTTTGCTACGATTGTTATAATGGTTTCAGGATATGATACTACCAAAATAGTTGGTGTTCAGAAAAATTCAGCTGCTGCTGAGGCAAATTTAAAGGCGAATGATGAATTGCTAAGAATTGATGGCAAGAGGATTCATTTCTTTTCTGAAGTATCAACATATAGATTTTTTCATCCAAATAAAAAAATAACTATAGAGTATAAAAGAAATGGTAAGATTCTATCAACGGAAGTAAAACCTAAATATGATAAAAAAACCAAGCAATATTTATATGGTATTGCAGGTGGAGATTATAATAAAAATCCTAATTTATTTGATTCTACTGTTCACGGATTGTATAGATGTAAATATTATGTCTACACAACTATTGATAGTTTGAAGATGTTAGGTAGAGGTAAAATAAGTGCAAACGAATTAAGTGGTCCCGTTGGAATTGTAAAAGACATGGGAAGTAATTATAATGAAGCAAAGAGTCAACAGGGATTAGGAGTAGCATTTTTATTTTTATTAAGCTCTGCTTCTCTTTTATCGATGAATTTAGGTGTTATGAATCTAATTCCAATTCCTGCGCTAGATGGTGGAAGGTTATTTTTCTTAATTGTTGAAGCTATTATGAAAAAGGTTTTCAAAAAAGATGTAAATCGAGAAAAAGAAGGACTAGTCAATTTAGTAGGAATTGTATTATTGTTAGGTATTATGGTTTTAGTAATGTTTAATGATATTAGAAAGATTTTGATATAAATTTTGGAGGCTGTTTTTATGTCGAGAAAAGAAACAAAGGTTGTGAAAATCGGTAATAAAGTCATAGGAGGTAATAATCCCATTTTGATTCAGTCTATGACTAATACCAAAACAGAGGATGTTGAAGCAACTGTTGAACAAATCAAAAGGCTCGAAAAAGCTGGTTGCGATATTATCAGATGTGCTGTTCCAACCAAAGAAGCAGCATATGCAATTAAAGAAATAAAAAAACAGATTAATATTCCTTTAGTTGCGGATATTCATTTTGATTATAGATTAGCGTTATTAGCTATTGAAAATGGAGCAGATAAAATTAGGATTAATCCAGGAAATATTGGTTCCATTGATAAAATTAAAGCTGTTGTCGATGCTGCAAAAGAAAAAAATATTCCAATTAGAGTTGGTGTTAATTCAGGTTCTTTAGAAAAGGATATAGTCGCAAAGTATTCAGGGGTTACTGCTGAAGGTTTAGTAGAGAGTGCGTTAGATAAAGTACGTATAATTGAAGATTTAGGATATGATAATCTTGTGATTAGTATTAAATCCTCAGATGTTTTAATGAGTGTAAAAGCGCATGAATTAATTGCAGACAAAACAAATTATCCATTGCACGTAGGAATTACAGAGTCGGGAACTATTTTGCGTGGTAATATTAAATCTTCAATTGGTTTGGGAATTATTTTAAATAAAGGAATTGGAGATACAATTAGGGTTTCTCTAACAGGTGATCCAGAACAAGAGATTATTACTGCTAAAATGATTTTAAAGACATTAGGCCTTAGAAAAGGTGGAGTAGAGGTTGTTTCATGCCCTACCTGTGGTAGAACACAGATTAATCTTATCAAGCTTGCTAATGAAGTTGAGGAATTAGTGGCAAATTATTCGTTAGATATAAAAGTAGCTGTAATGGGTTGTGTTGTTAATGGTCCAGGCGAAGCCAAAGAAGCTGATTTAGGAATTGCAGGAGGCAAGGGTGAAGGATTAATCATAAAAAAAGGTGAGATTTTTAAAAAAGTTCCTGAAGCTGAACTTTTATCAGAATTAAAAAATGAGTTAGATCATTGGGGAGAGTAAAATTGAAGAAATTTTTTGATGTTTTTCCAACCTTAAAGATAAAAGATAATAGTGTAAATGCATTAATGACAGAGGCAGTAGTAACTAAAGTAAGTGCGAATCGTGACAATAGTCGGATTCGCATTTATTTACATTCTACGAGATTGATTTTTAAGAAAGATCTTCATTTAGTTGAATCAGAAATTAAGAATCAACTTTTTCCCCAAAATAGTATTGAAATTAATATTATTGAAAAATTCACGTTGTCAAGTCAATATAATGCGCAAAAATTGTTTGACATATATAAAGAAAGTATTTTCTCAGAATTAAATGAACATAGTATTTTAGAGGGAAATTTACTTCGTAAGGCAGATATTAGTTTTACAGATGAAAAACATATGACACTTGTTTTAGAAGAAACGATTATTGCTAAAACAAGAAAAGATAATATTGTTCATTTTTTGGAAAAAGTTATTTGTGAAAGATGTGGATTTGATGTAATTATTAATCCTTTGTTTAAAGAACCTCAGGAAAGTAAATATAGAATAAACAGCGAAAAACAGATACAAGAAGAAGTGGCTCATATTGTTGAAAGAACTAATCTTGCTAGTCAAAAGAAGCAAGAAACTGAAAGCGTTAAGAGTGTTCCAAGGTCTAATAATACTAATATGGAGGATAAAAAGGACGCTCATTCTACTAATAGTGTGAAAAATACTATTGATAAAAATGAGTCATATAAACAGCAAGATACGTCAACAAATCAGAATTTTTCTTCAAATGCTCAAAAAAGCAGATTTACTAAAGGTGAAAACAAAAGATTTGATAGATATAAAAAATCAAATAATCCAGATGTTGTTTATGGTAGAGATTTTGATGAAGAATCAATTGCAATTGAAAAACTAGATGAGCCAATTGGAGAAGTTGTAATTAGAGGAAAAATATTATCAGTAGATACAAGAGAAATACGTAATGAAAAAAATATTGTTATCATTAATGTTACTGATTTCACAGACTCTATATCCATAAAAGCATTTGTTAGAAATGATCAATTAGATGATATTTTGTCATATGTAAAAAAAGGTGCTTTTATAAAAGTAAAAGGAAACGCTGCTTTAGATAAATATGATAATGATGTTGCAATTACTAATGTTGTTGGTATTAAAAAAATGAACGATTTTACAGTTGAAAGAATTGATACTGCACCAGAAAAAAGAGTAGAACTTCATTGTCATACTAAAATGAGCGATATGGATGGCGTTACAGATGTAAAAGAACTTGTAAAAAGAGCAATGAAATGGGGACACAAAGCTATTGCCATAACTGACCACGGAGATGTTCAAGCATTCCCTGATGCAAATCATGCTGTGGAAGGATGTGATTCGGACTTTAAAGTTATTTATGGAGTAGAAGCATATTTAGTAGATGATACAAAAGATATTATAGTGGATTCTAGAAATCAATCTTTAGATGAAACATATGTTGTTTTTGACTTAGAAACAACGGGATTTAGTCCTGAAAATAATAAAATTATTGAGATTGGAGCTGTTAAAGTTGAAAAAGGAAAGATAATAGATCGATTTTCTACTTTTGTAAATCCACAGGAACCTATACCTTTTAGAATTGAGGAATTGACGTCTATTAATGATAGTATGGTCATAAATGCTGAAGTTATCGAAAAAATACTCCCAAAATTTATTGAATTTTGTAAGGGAGCAATAATGGTCGCTCATAATGCCGATTTTGACATGAGTTTTATCAAACATAATTGTAAAATTCAAGAAATTGAGTTTAATCCAACAATTATTGATACAGTCGCATTAGCTAGAATGTTGATACCATCGTTGAATAGATTTAAACTAGATACAGTTGCAAAAGCTGTGGGTGTTTCATTAGACCATCATCACAGAGCAGTTGATGATGCAGAGTGTACAGCTGAAATATTTGTAAAATTTATTGAGATGCTTAAAAAGCGTGATTTAGATACTCTAGATAAAGTAAATAAAGTTGGAAATTGTTCAGTAGAGACAATTATGAAAATGCCAACGTATCATGCAATTATTTTGGCAACATGTGACCAAGGACGTACAAACTTATATAAACTAGTTTCGGATTCTAATGTTGTTTACTACCATAAGAGACCTAGAATACCTAAAAGTGAATTTATAAAACATAGAGACGGTTTATTGATTGGATCAGCTTGTGAAGCAGGAGAATTGTTTAAAGCCATAGTTGGAGGTAGACCAGAGGAAGAAATTGCTAGATTAGTTGAATTTTATGATTATCTTGAGGTCCAACCAATTGGAAATAACCAGTTTATGTTGGAAGATGATAAATATCCAGCAAAGACACTAGAGGATTTACGAGATTATAATAGAAAAATTGTTAAATTAGGTGAAGAATTCAATAAATTAGTAGTTGCCACTTGTGATGTTCATTTTATGGATCCAGAAGATGAAGTTTATCGAAGGATCATAATGGCTGGAAAAGGCTTTAAAGATGCAGATAATCAGCCTCCTCTTTATTTGCACACTACTGAAGAAATGTTGAATGAGTTTTCTTATTTAGGAAGTGCAAAAGCTGAGGAGATTGTTATAAAAAATCCAAATAAAATTGCAGACATGTGCGAAAAAATTTCACCAGTACGCCCGGATAAATGTCCACCTGTAATCGAAAACTCAGATCAGATGTTAAGAGATATTTGTTACAATAAAGCACATAAAGTGTATGGCGAGAATTTACCTCCTATTGTAAAAGAAAGACTTGATAGAGAATTAAACTCTATTATTTCTAATGGATATGCCGTAATGTATATTATTGCTCAAAAACTTGTATGGAAATCAAACGAGGATGGATACTTAGTTGGTTCCCGAGGATCTGTAGGAAGTTCTTTTGTGGCAACTATGTCGGGTGTTACAGAAGTAAATCCTATTCATGCTCATTACGTTTGCCCAAATTGTAAATATAGTGATTTTGATTCTGATGTAGTTAAGTCTTTTGCAGGTCGAGCAGGATGTGACATGCCAGATAAGAAGTGTCCGGTTTGTGGAACACCATTGTCAAAAGATGGATTTGATATTCCATTTGAGACTTTCCTTGGTTTTAAAGGAAATAAAGAGCCAGATATTGACTTGAATTTTTCAGGAGAATATCAAAGTAAAGCTCATAAATATACAGAGATTATTTTTGGTGAAGGTCAGACATATAAGGCTGGAACGATAGGTACATTAGCAGATAAAACAGCATTTGGTTTTGTAAAAAACTATTATGAAGAGCGTGGTGTTCATAAAAGAGTATGTGAAATTGATAGAATTGTACAAGGATGTGTAGGTGTTAGAAGAACTACAGGACAACATCCAGGTGGTATTGTAGTTTTACCTATGGGTGAAAAAATATATACTTTTACACCAATTCAACATCCGGCTAATGATATGACGGTTGATATAACAACAACACATTTTGATTATCATTCGATAGATCATAATTTATTAAAATTAGATATTCTAGGTCATGATGATCCTACAATGATTAGAATGCTGCAAGATTTAACAGGATTAGATCCTACTGAAATTCCATTAGATGATAAGTCGGTTATGTCTTTGTTCCAAAATACTAGTGCATTAGGCGTTACCCCTGAAGAGATTAGAGGATGTGATTTGGGCGCTCTTGGTATTCCGGAATTTGGAACTGATTTTGCGATGGGAATGCTTCGAGATACTAGACCAAAAGAATTTTCAGATTTGATTCGTATTTCAGGATTATCACACGGAACAGACGTATGGCTTGGAAATGCCCAAACACTTATTCAAGAAGGAAAAGCTACAATTTCTACAGCAATTTGTACTCGTGATGATATTATGACGTATTTGATTCAGAAAGGATTAGAGTCAGAAGAAGCTTTTAAAATAATGGAAGCAGTTCGAAAGGGTAGAGTTGCAGGAAAGAAATGTGCAGAGTGGGATGAATGGAAACAAGATATGATAGATCATGGAGTGCCAGATTGGTATTTGTGGTCTTGTGAAAAAATTAAATACATGTTCCCGAAAGCTCATGCCGCAGCGTATGTTATGATGGCATGGAGAATAGCGTATTGTAAGGTTTATTATCCGCTAGCATATTATGCAGCTTATTTTTCTATAAGAGCAACAGCGTTTAATTATGAACTTATGTGTATGGGACAGGAAAAACTAGAAAGTTACATGGATGAATATGAAAAAAGATCAGATTTGTCCAAAAAAGAACAAGATACATATAAAGATATGAAGATAGTTCAAGAGATGTACGCTAGAGGCTTTGAGTTTATGCCAATAGACGTTTATGTTGCAAAGCCAAGTCGTTTTCAAATAATTGATGGTAAATTAATGCCAGCGTTTAATACAATAGATGGTTTAGGCGATAATGCGGCAATAAATATAGCAGAGGCATCTAAGGATGGCCCATATTTATCGAAAGATGATTTTAAAGACAGAACAAAAGTTCCACAAAAGGTTTGCGATAAAATGGCAGAGATGGGATTATTAGGTGATATTCCAGAATCTAATCAGTTGTCATTATTTGATTTTGCATAAATTTTATAAATAGTTAAATTAATAATATTAAAGAAAAGAGGTATTAATCATAGGTGAATTCCGTGTTAGGCAAACTTATAGAAAACTATGATTGTATACCTCTTTTCATTTTTTATATTTTCATTTATAATTCGATTTTATTTATTCAAGAAAACTTTAAAATTTTCAGGGGCAGTAACAGGTGCACAATATACTTCTTTTGAAGAATAATCTGTAAAGAATAAATATTTTGATGTAATATGTATATTTTTGAAAACACCAATCTTAATCTCATTTGGTTCTTCATTTTTTTTTAAATCCTTGTAGAATAATCCAGGTTGTGTTGGATCATTTTTTTGATAAACGACAATATTGCTACCAACATTGTAACAATCAACTCTATCTTTTATTATGGTTTTTGGTTGCCCACCGGAAGTTGTTTTAACCAGAGAATAATTATTATCAACGTCCATGTAATATATGTTGGAATTTTTATCAACTATAGGGCGATAACAATTACAATTATAAAAAAGAGTTGAAGTATCTGTGTTTGTACTGAATTTATATAAATCTCCATTTTTTTCTGTATTGTTGTAATAAAACGCTTCCTCTAGTGCGCTACATGTGAATATATAGGTTGGCATGACTTGAGTTCTATTTGTGCCATCAATACATACTTTGTAGAGAGATGTGGCATTTTCATCATCATAATGAAGATAATAAATGTAATTTCCGAGTAAAGAAGCGTAAATGCAAGGATCTTGATCTAAAATTAGTGCTTTACCAGGTTTGGCTTTGTTAATCCTGCATAAACTATTGTTATTATATGAAAAGAAAGAATAATCATTATCAGATTTTGTATTATTTCTAACATAGTATAAATAATTTTTATCAGCATTTATGTACATAACAGAGTCGTCATTTATTTTTTCAGGATTAGTTAGGTCACTATTCATTTTGTATAGTTTGAATTCATCACGGGGATTGGCAAAATAAATCACGTTGTCAGACTCACAAAACAATCCAGCATTATATAGATTACCAGGTGTGTTTCCATTTACAAAGGAAGTATTCATAATAGTAACATTCTTTTTTCTAGAATTAAAATATGAAAAAAGACAAACACCGATAATAATAATTAAAATAACTAATCCTATAATAGATTTAATCTTTTTTTTCAAAGTAACGCACCTCCTTAAAAGGAAATATTAAATAATAACTTGTAAATTAAGTAATATTGTAATATTATTTTAGATATAAAATGGGGTGAGTATCAAATGATATCATCACTCCATTAATATTTCGAAAAAAATGAAAAAGGACTTTAGTAAAATGAAAGAAGATTTAATAAAAATAAGAAATGAAATCGATGAGATTGATAGTAAAATCGTTGAATTGTATGAAGCAAGAATGAAGATGTCGGAAAGAGTTGCTAAGTATAAAATAGAAAATCAAAAGGCTGTTTTAGATAAAGAAAGAGAAAAAATCAAATTACAAAAGGTAGGTGATTTGACAACTTCTGAATATACAAGAAATTGTATAATAGATTTATATAAACAGATTATGTCTATGAGCCGTGAAAGACAATATCAATTATTGACTGAAAATGGGAAGATTGAAAAGCCTAATTTTACAGCTGTAGAAGAGTTAGATTTTAGTAATTCTAAAATTGTATTCCAAGGGGTTTCAGGTGCATATACTGAGCTTGCTATGAAAGAATATTTTGGAGAAAACTGTGATAATTTTCATGTTAACACTTGGAAAGAAGCAATGGAAGCGTTAAAAAATAACGAAGCAGATTATGCAGTCTTTCCATATGAAAATTCAAGTGCGGGTATTGTTGCAGAAAATTTTGATTTGTTAGTTGAATATGACAACTTTATTGTTGGTGAACAAATTATAAAAATAGAACATTCTTTATTGGGACAAAAAGGGGCTAAAATAGAAAATATTAAAAAAATATTTTCACATCCACAAGCATTTATGCAATGTCAAAAGTTTGTTGATAAGCATAAGAGCATTAATAAGATTTCAATGAAGAATACAGCAATGGCAGCTAAAAAAATAAAAGAAGATAACGATATTACTCAGGCTGCAATTGCAAGCAAAAGCTCAGCGAAAATATATGATTTAGATATTATACAAGAGTCAATCCAGGACAATAAAGAAAACTATACAAAGTTTATAATTGTTACAAATAAAAAAATATATAATAAGAGTGCTAAGAAGATAAGTGTGTGTTTTGAAGCACCACATGAGAGTGGATCGTTGTATCATATGTTATCACATATAATTTATAACAATTTAAATATGGATATGATTCAATCTAGGCCAATTAAAGAAAAAAACTGGAAATATAGATTTTTCGTTAATTTTGAAGGAAATCTTGAGGATGCAGCAGTGATAAATGCATTAGTTGCACTTAAACAGGATGCAGTATCCTTTAGAATACTTGGTAATTATTAAAAATAATTGACAAAAAATATTATAATTTAATGGAACTTTAGATAAAGATTGGATATAATTAAATTAAGACATTATTATATTTACATGAGGAAATGAGGTGCATAGTTTGGATATTCATACATTTGCAGCAATATACATTGGATCATATGAAGTAAGTCTTAATATATATGAAATATCATATAAAAAAAGAATTAAAAAGATAGATAATATTAGATATCATATAGAGCTTGGAAAAGAGGCTTTCTCAAAAAAACGCCTAGGTTATGAGGAAGTTGAAGAACTATGCTCAAAATTATCTGAGTTTTCTAAGATAATTCAAGGATATAAAACAGACGCGTATGAAATATATGCGTCTGCAGTTTTAAGAGAAGTTACAAATGCTACATTTGTGCTAAATCAGATTTTTCTACGTACAGGTTTTTCTATAAAAGTTATAAATAATTCAGAACATAGATTTATTAGTTATAAGTCTGTTGCTGGACGAGCCGGATTTGATAGAATAATAAAGGGGTCAGCAGCAGTTGTTGACATCGGCGGTTCAGGAACACAGGTCACGTTGTTTAGAGATGGTGAGCTTGTAACAACTCAGCATATAGGTTTGGGAACAATGAAAATTAGAACCTTGCTTGACAATAGAGGAAATACATATTCATCATATTGTAAACAGGTGGAAGAATATATTGTTAAAAAATTGGAAACATTCACATCATTATATGAGTGTGAGGTTGAAAATATAGTAATTATGGGTGATTATGCGCCTGAAGTTATTAGAAAAGTTGATAAAAATAATCGAGAAGATAAAGTTGTTAAAACAGAAAAGTTTGTTAAATATATTTCTAAAATTCAAAAAAAGACGGTAGAGGAAATATCAAAGGAACTTAATCTTGCAAATGAAAGTGATCCTTTTGTATTGCCTGCTATTCTATTGTTTAAAAATCTTGCTTTATCCGTTAAATCAAAAGAGGTTTATGTCCCTGGTGTAAACATAAATGATGGAATAGCATATAATTATGCTGAAAAAAATAAACTTGTTAAAGACACTCATGATTTTGATAAAGATATTTTGTCAACGGCTAAGGAATTGTCTAAACGATATAATAGTTATTCACCGCATATAGATGCATTGTGTAAATTGTCAGTTAAGATTTTTGATACAATGAAAAAAAATCATGGATTAGGCAAGCGTGAGAGGTTATTGTTACAAGTTGCGGCAATACTGCATGATTGTGGAAAATATATAAGTTTGGCTAATTCTCCACAATGCGCATATTATATTGTTATGTCATCAGAAATCATGGGATTGTCACATTTAGAGAGAAAGATTGTTGCACTTGCAATTTTATATAATACATATCAATTAAATGAATTTGAATATTTGTCTCAAAAATTAGATCATGATGCATATTTAGTTGTTGCAAAATTATCGGCAATTTTAAGAGTTGCAAATGCGTTAGATCAAAGTCATAAACAGAAATTTTCAAATATAAAAATTTCTATTAAGGGACGAGAATTAATTATAAAGCTTGAGAGTTTTGAAGATATTTCGTTAGAACAAACATTGTTTGATGATAAAACAGAATATTTCGAAAATGTGTTTAGTTTGAAACCTATTTTAAAAGAAAAAAGAGTGTATTTGGAATAATAGGAGGTGTGAAATGGAAAAAATCGACTTTGAAAATTCTAAATACTATGAGAATAGAGAATTAAGTTGGATAAAATTTGATAGAAGAGTTTTAGATGAAGCAAGAGATAAGAATATTCCGTTGTTAGAAAGATTGAAATTTTTAAGTATCACATCTTCGAATTTAGATGAATTTTATATGGTTCGTGTTGCATCACTTAAGGATATGGTTAATGCTGATTATCGAAAAAAGGATATAGCAGGAATGAATGCAACGGAACAATTAGCAGCGATAAATGAGGCAACAAGAGAACTTACAAAATGTCAATATTCAACGTTTACTAATTCACTTGTTCCATTATTAAAACAAAATAAGATTAATTTAATTAATGAGTACGAAAAACTAAGTGCAGAACAAATTGAATTTGTAGATAATTATTTTATGGATAATGTTTATCCGGTTTTGACACCTATGGCGGTAGACGCTTCGAGACCGTTTCCTTTGATTAGGAATAAGACATTAAATATTGCAGCGCTACTAAAAAGTAATAAAGAAAAAGAAAATACGATGTTTGCAACGGTTCAGGTACCAGGTGGATTAAATAGATTAGTTACAATTCCTAATGAAGATGGGGACGAAAAAACTTTTATATTATTAGAACAGATAATAGAAAGAAATTTAGATAAACTGTTTTCAAATTATGAAATTTTATGTGCTTATCCCTACAGAGTAATGAGAAACGCAGATTTTACAATAGATGAGGACGAAGCATCAGATTTATTATTGGAAATTCAAAACAAATTAAAGCTACGTCAATGGGGAGAAGCTATCAGATTAGAGGTAGAGAATAAAATAGATGATAGGTTGTTAGGAATTTTAAGGCGAGAATTAAAACTAGATAATGAAGAAATCTTCAAGATTCCTGGCCCGATAGATCTTACAGTTTTATCAAAATTGTTTGATTTAAAAGGATATGACAATTTGAGGTATGAAAAATACATACCACAACAAGTGCCACAAATTAATCAGGATAAGAATATTTTTGCAAATATTAGAGATGGTGATATTTTAATACATCATCCTTACCAGTCTTTTCAGCCGGTCGTTGATTTTATAAGACAAGCTGCAGCAGATCCAAAGGTTTTAGCAATAAAGCAAACATTATATAGGGTTAGTGGAAATTCTCCAATCATAAGGTATCTTGCCCAGGCTGCAGAAAATGGCAAACAGGTTACCGTTTTGGTAGAATTAAAGGCAAGATTTGATGAAGAACATAATATTGTTTGGGCAAAAAAATTAGAAAGATCTGGATGTCATGTAATTTATGGCTTGGTTGGATTGAAAACGCATAGCAAGATAGCTCTTGTTGTTCGAAGAGAAGAAGAAGGAATAAGACGATATGTTCATTTAGGAACAGGAAATTATAATGATTCTACAGCAAAAGTATATACGGATTGTGGTATTTTTACATGCAAAGAATCAATTGGTGAGGATGCAACTGCTGTTTTTAATATGTTATCAGGTTATTCTGAACCTTTATCGTGGAATGAGTTAGTACTTGCACCATATTGGTTAAGAGATAAGTTTTTGTATTTGATTAAAAGAGAAATCAATAATGTAAAAAATGGATTAGAAGGACGTATAATTGCAAAAATGAATTCTCTTTGTGATAAAGAAATAATTAAAACATTATATATGGCATCAGCAGCAGGAGTAAAAATAGATTTAGTTGTAAGGGGAATTTGCTGTTTAAAAGTTGGAATTCCTGGTGTTAGTGAGAATATTACAGTTAGATCTATAGTAGGAAATTTCTTAGAACACAGTAGAATATTTTATTTTTTTAATGGTGGAGAAGAAGATATTTTTTTGGGAAGCGCTGATTGGATGCCAAGAAATTTAGATCGAAGAGTTGAAATTGTTTTTCCTGTTATTGATTCAAAATTAAAAGAGCGTGTCAAACATATTTTAGATATAGAATTAGAAGACAATGTTAAGGCAAGAGTACTAACGTTTGAAGGTCAATACCTAAAAATAAATAGGAGAGGGAAAAAACCAATTAATTCTCAGATGATTTTTTGTAAGGAAGCAAAGGAGCTGGTAAAAAAAGACTCATTATCAGTTGGTAGAGTGTTTATCCCAACTGAATAATATAAAAAGTATTTTAATAATCATTAGTATCATATTAAAATCCTTAGCTTAAAGTAATGAGGAGTAACTTTATAGACTAAAAACTTACTGAATTAGGGGGAAGAACTATGAGTAAAATTTTGTTTTCAGATTTAGATGGGACACTTTTATGTGACGACAAAACCATCTCAGAAACAAACAGACAGGCAATCCAGAAAATGTTAGATGCAGGTCATTATTTTGTTATTTGTACAGGAAGAGCAATTGAAAGTGGCCGAAATGTAGCAACAGATTTAGGACTTAATCAACCAGGATGTTTTATGATTTGCTATAATGGGGCAATAGTATATGACTTATCAGCTGATAAGATAATTGATGAACATAGTATCCCGGTTGAGGATGTTTTCAAATTATTTGATTGCGCTAAAAAAGCCGGTATTCATGTACAAACATATCAGGGAAATGATATTATTGCGCTTGAACATACAAGAGATTTGGATTTATATGCTGAAAAGAGTGGAATGTCGTATTCTATAAAAAATGATATAGTTTCAGCACTTTCTAAAGAACCGAGAAAAGTATTGCTTGCTGATTTTGATAATACAGGTAAACTAGAACAGTTTAGAGATGATAATGAAGAATGGACTAATCAACATATGAATAGTTTCTTTTCTTGCAAAGAGTATCTAGAGTATTGTCCTAAAAATATAACCAAGGGTTCAGGAATTAAGGTATTGTGTAATTTTTTAAATATTCCTTTGAAAGATTCGGTTGCAGTTGGGGATGAAAGAAATGATATACCTATGCTTTTAACTGCAGGATGTGGAATAGCAATGGCAAATGCTTATGATGATGTATTAGTTATCGCAGATTCTGTTACGGAAAATGATAATAATAACGATGCAATTGCAGAAGTTATTGAAAATTATATTTTTAATGATGTAAAAATAGGTGCAAATGCATAGTTTTTTCTTGACACAATGATTTTTTGTGATATAATATCATATGTATTATTAGTACAGAATAAACATGAAAAAAATATATATCAAAAGAGTTGACAAACTCTTGAATATATGTTATCGTATACGAGTTGTTAGAAAAACAAGTAGAGTATCCACTCTCACCTAAGCATAATTGGATGACTTAGAGTTAATATTTCAAACATCGATTGTGTTGTGGAATTTATTGTAGTGGATAGTCTTTCTATCCACTATTTTTTTTGGAGGTGCAAAACCATTAGCGAATTAATGATTAATGAACAGATACGAGATAAAGAGGTACGTGTAGTAGGTGCGGATGGAGAACAGATCGGCGTTATGTCAGCTAGAGAAGCTCAGAAGATAGCTGATGAAGCAGGCTTAGATTTAGTTAAGATTGCACCAAATGCAAAGCCACCTGTATGTAAGGTAATTGATTACGGTAAATATCGTTACGAATTAGCTCGTAAAGAGAAGGACGCTAAAAAGAAACAGAAGACTGTTGAAGTAAAAGAGATTCGTATTTCACCAAATATTGAAGCAAATGACTTGAATACAAAGATGAATGCGGCAAAGAAATTTTTGACAAAAGGAAATAAAGTCAAAGTGACTTTGCGCTTCCGCGGTCGTGAGATGGCTCACATGAATAATAGCAAACATATCTTAGATGACTTTGCTGAGCAACTATCTGAAATTGCGGTTGTTGAAAAAGCACCTAAAGTAGAAGGCAGAAGTATCAGCATGGTATTATCTGAAAAAAGATAATTTTAAGGAGGATTTTAAAATGCCAAAAATTAAGACTAAAAGAGCAGCAGCAAAACGTTTCAAAGTAACTGGAACAGGTAAATTAAAGAGAAATAAAGCTTACAGAAGACATATCTTAACAAAGAAAACAACAAAACTTAAAAGAGGTCTTAGAAAACCAGCTATGACTGATTCAACAAATATCAAAAACATGAAGAAAATTTTACCATATTTGTAAGATTAGGTTAAGGAGGAAATACATAATGGCAAGAGTTAAAGGCGGTTTAGGCGCTAAAAAGAGACATAATAGAACATTAAAATTAGCAAAAGGTTATAGAGGCGCTAGATCTAAACAATATAGAGTGGCAAAACAGTCTGTTATGAGAGCATTAGCTACATCATATGCAGGACGTAAACAGAGAAAGAGACAGTTCCGTCAGTTATGGATCGCTCGTATTAATGCAGCAGCAAGAATGAATGGTTTATCATACAGCAAATTTATGTATGGTCTTAAATTAGCTAATATTGATTTAAATAGAAAAGTTTTAGCAGAAATGGCTATTTCTGATGCAGAAGGATTTGCTTCATTAGCTCAAATCGCTAAAGATAAAATTGCTTAATTTTTATAGAGTGTAGAAGAGTTACATTTGATTTTTTATAATTATTTGATGTAATTTGAATGTTATGTATTTTATTTTTGAGTTGATATTTGAAAGATATAGGCAAGAATATAGAATACATATTAGTAGATGATGAATTTTAGATGATGAAAAAGAATATTTTTAATGGGTTATATCCGTACTAATATAACTTAATAAACTTAGTCCGTGAATACATATAAAGCCGCAGCTTTTTAGCTGCGGCTTTATTAATGTCAATAGTAATATTTTTACAATTTTTTTTAATGAAGAAAAAAATAATAATATTTCGTAATTGCAGGAAACTTTATATGAAATTGTGTATATTGGCCATATTTCGCTAAAATTTATTAAAAAAATTATATATTATAACATTGAAATTTTTTTTGTTATAAATAATTATTGGACTTTGCGGTGAAATGTGCAACATTCGGCTGTATTAGGTATACAATTTTTACTATACAAATTTTTTTTAATGATGTAAACTAATAATGCAAATAAAAATGCACAGGAGGATTAAACTATGGCAATATTAGTAACAGGTGGAGCAGGATATATCGGAAGTCATACTTGCGTAGAGTTATTACAGGCAGGTTATGAAGTTGTTGTTTATGATAATTTATCTAATTCTTCAGTTCAATCACTAGAAAGAGTTAAGAATATCACTGGAAAAGAAGTAAAATTTTATAAAGGTGATATACTAGATAGAAAAGGACTTGAAGAAGTATTTGAAAAAGAAGAAATAGATAGTTGTATTCATTTTGCAGGTTTGAAAGCTGTAGGTGAATCAGTTGAAAAACCATGGGAATATTATGAAAACAACATTACAGGTACATTGGTGTTAGTGGATGTTATGAGAAAACATAATTGCAAAAATATTATTTTCTCATCTTCTGCAACAGTATATGGAGATCCAAAACAAATTCCTATTACAGAGGAATGCCCAAAAGGACAGTGTACAAATCCTTATGGATGGACAAAGTCAATGCTTGAACAAGTGTTATCAGACATCCAAAAAGCAGATAATGAGTGGAATGTTATTTTATTAAGATATTTCAATCCAATTGGGGCTCATAAGAGCGGTACAATGGGTGAAAATCCAAACGGAATTCCAAACAACTTAATGCCATATATTACACAGGTTGCAGTTGGAAAATTAAAAGAATTAGGTGTATTTGGTAATGATTATGATACTCCAGATGGAACAGGAGTAAGAGATTACATACACGTAGTAGATTTGGCAAAAGGTCATGTAAAGGCATTAAATAAATTAAAAGAGAATGCAGGATTATCTATCTACAATTTAGGTACAGGTCATGGATATAGTGTTCTTGATATTGTTAAAAACTTTGAATTAGCAAATGGTATCAAGATTCCATATCAGATCAAACCAAGACGTTCAGGTGATATCGCTACTTGCTATTGTGACCCAACAAAAGCTGAAAAAGAATTAGGTTGGAAAGCTGAGAACGGAATTAAAGAGATGTGTGAAGATGCATGGAGATGGCAGAAGAATAATCCAAATGGATATGAAGATTAAGAATAAATAGTATATGAGTAAACAAAACGCCTAGAAAAGACAAATATGACAAATATCGTTTTGCTACCAAAGTATTAGTCAAAACAGTTATGTGTCGGATTGTAATTGTTTTTTTGGGCGTTTTTTGAAGATAAAAAATTGCAAAGAAAAATGAAAGATATAGGACTTTACTTTTTTGTTCAGTAATTATTATAAAGTTGTTTGAAATGATTAATTGTAAATAAAAAAACGCATAGAAAAAACTATGCGTTCTCTTATCGGGTTGGGCTATTCTATAAAAAAATAGCAACAGTTCGTACGGGAATCGAACCCGTGATTCCGCCTTGAGAGGGCGGCGTCTTAACCGCTTGACCAACGAACCGTTTAGAATTATATCACGTATTCAAAAAAAATGCAAGTATTTATTAAAAATAACTTGCTTTTTCTTATGTAAAGTGTTAATATATACGAAGAGAGTTATTTGTGTTGAGAGAGGATTATTCCTCTCTCAATTTATGTATTAGGCAAGTTCGTTCTATGTTGATACTAGAACGAACTTTTATGATGAAAAGAAAAGAGGTGCAAATAGTGTCGAGAAGCAAGAATTATGAAGATAAAACAACAGAATTAATTATGCCAATAGTTGAAAGAATGGGATTTGAACTAGTGGATGTTGAATTCGTAAAAGAAGGCAGCACCTGGTATTTAAGAGCTTATATTGATAAAGAAGGTGGAATTTCTGTTAATGATTGCGAAGCAGTTGCTCGTGAAATGAATGAAATCCTTGACAGAGAAGATTATATAGAAGAATCATATATATTTGAGGTAAGTTCACCTGGCTTAGGAAGACCATTAAAAAAAGAAAAAGATTATGTTCGTAATCTTAACAAGATGGTTGAAATTAGAACTTATCGTATGATAGAACGTAGAAAAGAATTTTCAGGAATATTAAAGGCATATGACAAGGATACAGTATCTATTGTTGAGGATAATAATGAAATAATTTTTAACAAGTCTGACATTGCCTTGATAAGAGAATATATCGACTTTTAGCATTAGATAACATATTTAGGAGGATATAAAAAATGAGTAATAACGAGTTATTAGATGCGTTAAATATATTAGTAAAGGAAAAAAATATTAGTAAGGAAACTCTTTTAGAGGCAATCGAAACATCTTTGATGACAGCTTGTAAGAATCATTTCGGTACATCTGAAAATGTAAAAGTTTTTATGAACCAAGAGACAGGAACATTCCATTGCTATCAGGCTAAAGAAGTAGTAGAAGAAGTCATGGATCCAGTTTGTGAGATTTCTTTAGCAGATGCACACAATATTGATGGTTCTTATGATCTTGGCGATATGGTTAATGTTGAAGTTAAATCAAAAGAGTTTGGTAGAATTTCAACACAAATTGCCAAAAATGTGATTTTACAAAAAATCAGAGAAGAAGAAAGAAAAGCCGTCTTCGATGAGTATTATAGTAAAGAAAAAGAAGTAGTAACAGGTGTTGTACAAAGATATCTTGGGAGAAGCGTTAGTATTAATTTGGGCAAAGCAGACGCAATTTTAACTGAGAATGAGCAGATTAAAGGAGAAGTATTTAATCCTACAGAAAGAATCAAGGTATATATTTTAGAAGTTAAAACAACAAATAGAGGACCTAAGATTTTAGTGTCTAGAACTCACCCAGAATTAGTTAAGAGATTATTTGAGTCAGAAGTGACTGAAGTAAAAGATGGTATCGTTGAAATTAAAGCAATTGCAAGAGAAGCTGGTAGCAGAACTAAAATTGCAGTTTATTCAAACAACCCAGATGTAGACCCAGTTGGTTCATGTGTTGGTATGAATGGCGCAAGAGTTAATTCAATTGTTGAAGAACTTCGAGGAGAAAAAATTGATATCATCACATGGAATGAAAATCCTGCAATTCTAATTCAAAATGCTTTAAGCCCAGCAAAAGTTATTTCAGTTATTGCTGATGATGAGGAAAAAACTGCAAAAGTTGTTGTTCCAGATTATCAATTATCACTTGCAATTGGTAAAGAAGGTCAGAATGCAAGATTAGCAGCTAGACTTACAGGATTTAAAATTGATATTAAGAGTGAAACACAGGCTAGAGAATCTGGTGATTTATTGGATTACGAACATGAGTATGAAGAAGAAAATGAATCAAATAATGAAGCAAATGACAGTTTTATAAATGAAAAATTAGATTCTGCTGACAGTTTTGATGAGGTTGATTCATTTGATGACTCTTTTAATGATGAATTCGAGGAGTAAAAATGGCAAATAAGAAGATACCTTTAAGAAGATGTGTAGGTTGTGGGGAAATGTTCCCTAAAAAAGATTTGATAAGAGTTATAAAAACTCCTGACGATGAAGTGGTTGTAGATATGACTGGAAAGAAAAATGGTAGAGGGGCATACATTTGTAATAATGTAGAATGTTTTACTAAGGCTAGAAAAAGTAAAGGATTAGAGAAAACATTGAAGGCTTCTATTTCAAGTCATACATATGATTGTCTTGAAAAGGAGATAAGAGATGCAAAATAGAACAATTTCTATGATTGGAATTGCTGCAAAGGCTGGAAAGGTAGTAAGCGGAGAGTTTTCTACGGAAAAAGCTATAAAAGAGTTTAAGGCTTATCTGGTTATTGTAGCAAAAGATGCTTCTGATAATACAAAGAAAAAATTCAAAAATTCAACAGATTTTTATAAGGTGAAATATGTTGAATTATTTGACAAAGATGAATTGGGTCGATGTATTGGAAAAGAATTCAGAGCAAGTATTGCGGTTACTGATGAAAATTTAGCAAATGCAATACTTAAAACAATAGATTAAAAAATTGAATAATGGAGGTAGCTTATTATATGGCAAAAGTTAAAGTTCATGAACTTGCAAAAGAACTGAACATAAAATCAAAAGATATAATTGAAGCTTTAAAAGGTTCTAATTATGAAGTTAAGTCAGCTAATAGTTCGTTAGATGATGATGGTATTGCAGTTGTACATAAAAAATTTAAAGCCAATGCTAAGAATCAAGGCGAAGTAAAGGCTGTAATAAAAAATGATGCAAAAGCAGATGAGAGACCTAAGAAAAAAGCATCAATTTCAGCTGTTTATAATGCCCAATATAGTAAGGAAGGACGTCGTCAAGGTGGTAAAGAACCACGTAACGGCGAACCTAAGAGAGCTAATAAAAGCAATAGAAAAAAAGAGCAAGCTAGACCTGAACAACATTCGATTATTAAACCACGTCCAGTAGGAGAGCGTGCTCTCAGACCTATTAGTGAAAGAACAGCAAGTAGTAATGGAGACGAAGATTTGAAGAAAAATGTAAATAAGACGGATAATAAAGAACGTCAGCAACAAAAAAATAATAGAAACGACAGAGGCGATAGAAATAATTCTAACGCTAGTCGAAATGATAGAAATTCTCGAAACGATAGAAGAAATGAAAAAAACGGTGAGAGAAACAACGATAGAAGAAACGAAAAGAGAAATGACAGAGATTTCTCAAAGAATGGAAGAGGTTTCGAGGGCCGTGGCGATAGAAATAATAATCGTGGCGATAGAAATAATGACAGAAACAATGATAGAAATAACGACAGAAGAAATGATAGAAGAAACGATAGAAATAATGATAGAAGAAACGATAGAAGAAATGATAGAGATTCTTCTAATAATAGAAATGATCGTTTTAGTAAATCAAGTTTTTCTAAAGATGTTATGCCTGCAGTAGAAGAAGGTGGAAAAGAGACAAGAAATCGTAATAATAAGAGAAACAATAACAACAACTCTAGAAGAGATCACGATAAACTTGGTAAGAAAAAAGAAAACTATGTAAACTTAGAAAAACATGGTGGCAAGAAAAAACCTCAACCACAACCAAAGAAGGAAGACGAAGATGTAATCAAAACAATAGTGTTACCTGATAATCTTACAATTAGAGAGTTAGCAGATAAGATGAAAGTTCAGCCAGCAACTATTATTAAGAAATTATTCTTGAAAGGTGAGATGGTTACAGTTAATCAAGATGTAGATTTTGATAAAGCTGAAGAAATTGCACTTGAGTTCAACTGTATTTGTGAACATGAGGTTAAGGTAGATGTTATCGCTGAGTTATTAAAAGAATCTGAGGAAGATCCAGCAAAATTAATACCAAGAGCTCCTGTTGTATGTGTAATGGGACACGTCGATCATGGTAAGACATCATTACTTGATGCTATTAGATCTACTAGAGTAACAGATAAAGAAGCTGGTGGAATCACACAGCACATCGGTGCATCAGTAGTTCCAATTAATGGACATGATATCACTTTCCTTGACACACCAGGACATGAAGCATTTACTGCAATGCGTATGCGTGGCGCTAATTCTACAGATATTGCTGTATTAGTTGTAGCAGCAGATGATGGTGTAATGCCACAGACTGTTGAAGCTATCAATCACGCTAAAGCAGCTGGTGTAGAAATTATTGTTGCTGTTAATAAGATGGATAAACCAAGTGCTAACATTGAAAAAGTTAAACAAGAATTAGCTGAATATGAATTAATTCCTGAAGATTGGGGTGGAAGTACTATTTTCTGCCCAGTTTCTGCAAAATCAGGAGAAGGTATCACTAATTTATTAGAGATGATTTTATTAACAGCTGAGGTACTTGAATTAAAAGCTAACCCAGATAGAAATGCTAGAGGTATTGTTATCGAGGCTCAATTAGATAAAGGTAGAGGTTCTGTTGCAACTGTATTAGTTCAAAAGGGAACATTACATGTTGGAGATCCTATCGCTTGTGGATGCAGTTATGGTAAGGTTCGTGCTATGATTAATGACAAGGGAGAAAGAGTTAAAGTTGCAGGACCATCTCAACCTGTTGAAATTTTAGGATTAAACAATGTACCTGAAGCTGGTGATATTTTCGTATGTATGGATAATGAGAAAGAAGCAAAATCATTTGCTGATACATTCATCGCAGAAGGAAAGAATAAATTACTTGAAGAGACTAAATCTAAGATGTCATTAGATGACTTGTTCTCACAAATTCAATCAGGTAATATGAAAGAGTTAGCAATTGTTGTAAAAGCAGATGTTCAAGGTTCTGTTGAAGCAGTAAAACAGTCATTGGTTAAATTATCAAATGATGAAGTGATTGTTAAGGTTATTCATGGTGGTGTTGGTGCTATCAATGAATCTGATGTTATTCTTGCATCTGCATCAAATGCAATTATCATCGGATTTAATGTAAGACCAGATCCAATTGCTAAAGCTACAGCTGATAGAGAAGGTGTAGATGTTAGATTATATAAAGTTATTTATAGTGCAATTGAAGACGTTGAAGCAGCTATGAAGGGTATGTTAGATCCAGTATATGAAGAAAAAGTTATTGGACATGCTGAAATCAGACAAATCTTTAAGGCATCAGGAATTGGTAATATTGCTGGTTCATATGTATTAGATGGTTGTTTTGAAAGAGGATGTAAAGTTAGAATTTCTCGTGAAGGAAACCAGATATTTGAAGGTGATTTAGCTTCACTTAAGAGATACAAGGATGATGTTAAAGAAGTTAAGGCTGGATTTGAATGTGGTCTTGTATTTGATGGATTCAATGAAATTAAAGAATTAGATGTTGTTGAAGCATATAAAATGGTAGAGGTACCACGTTAATTTTCATAGGAGAAGCAAATGAGAAAAAACAGTATAAAAAATATTAGGATTAATGAAGAAGTTATGAGAGAGTTAAGTAACATTATTCGAAATGAAATAAAAGATCCTAGGATAAATCCTTTTACAAGTATTGTTGCTGTTGAGGTTGCCCCTGATTTAAAAACAGCAAAGGCTTATATTAGTGTATTAGGAGATGAAAAATCTCAAGAAGATACAATGGCTGGTCTAAAATCGGCAGAAGGTTTTGTTAGAAAAAAATTAGCTAAAAATATTAATCTTAGAAATACACCTGAGATTAAATTTATTTTGGATCAATCGATTGAGTATGGCGTAAATATGTCTAGAAAAATTGATGAAATAAATAATAATATTTAGCATGTATTAAAGGTCTAGGGAGAAGTTGTTTTTCTGTCTAGATCTTTTTTGTTAAAAAAAGATAGGAGTCAAATTGATAAAAGATGAATATTAATGAGATTCTAAAAGGAAAAAAACACATTGGAATAGCTGGACACGTTAATCCAGATGGTGATTGTATTGGTGCAAGCCTAGCATTGTATAATTACATAGACGAAAAATATCAAGATGCTGAAGTTGATGTTTATCTTGAACCGATTCCAAATATTTTCAAGTTTTTAAATAAAGCAGATAGAATTAAAAGTAAGATTGAAGAAAAAGTGTATGAGCAGAGTACGTATGATTTATTTATTGCTGTGGATTGCGGCTCAATCGATAGATTAGGAAAATTTGAAGGATTATTTTCTACAGCAAAGGAAACGCTGTGTATTGACCATCATGTTACCAATAATAATTATGCTGATAATGTATATGTAGTACCAGAAGCAAGTTCAACTTGTGAATTGATATTTGATTTGATTGGTGACGCAGACGTATCAAAAAATGCTGCAGAATGTATTTATACCGGAATAATTCATGATACTGGAGTGTTTCAGTATAAATGTACATCAGAAAAAACTATGAATATAGCAGGAAAACTAATGAAAAAAGGTATTAACTATACGAAAATAATAGATGATACATTTTATACGAAGACATTCAACCAAAATAAGATATTAGGAAAAGCATTAATAGATAGTGAGTTACATTTAGATGGAAAATGTGTTTCTTCAATCATAAGTCAAGTGGATATGAAAAAATATAATGTTTTACCAAAACATTTAGATGGAATCATTAATCAATTGCGTGTAACAAAGGATATTGAGGTTGCCATTTTTTTATATGAAATTGAAGAAAAAAAATATAAGGCAAGTTTACGTTCAAATGGATTGGTAGATGTTTCAAAAATAGCTATAACATTTGGTGGTGGTGGACATGTAATGGCTGCTGGTTTTTCCTTGGAAAAGGAACCACATATAATAATTAATGATATTATTGAGGAAGTTTGTAAACAATTGCAAACTTAGTGGAGGTTATATGATCAACGGAATTATCAACATATATAAAGAAAAAGGGTTTACGTCGTTTGATGTTGTTGCAAAAATGAGAGGTATCTTTCATCAAAAGAAAATTGGACATACAGGAACTCTAGATCCTGATGCAGAAGGAGTTTTACCTGTTTGCTTGGGAAAAGCTACTAAAGTGTGTGATTTATTAACTGATACTGATAAAGAATATAGAGCGGTTTTACTTTTAGGAAAAGATACAGATACTCAAGATATTTCGGGAAAAGTTTTGAAAGAATCTACAGTTGAAGTTGAAAAAATAGAAGTAGAAGAAGCTATAAAAAGTTTTGTTGGAGATTATGCACAGATACCACCGATGTATTCTGCATTAAAGGTTAATGGCCAAAAATTAGTAGATTTGGCTCGTAAGGGAATTGAGGTAGAGAGAAAACCTAGAAATGTTGTCATAAATTATATAAAAATAGAAAAAATAGAGTTGCCTAGAGTCGTAATGACAGTGGGATGCTCAAAAGGAACATATATCAGAACACTGTGTAAAGATATAGGCGATAAATTAGGATGTTTTGGCTGCATGGAAGAATTAGTCAGAACACAAGCGGCAGGTTTTAAACTAAATAATGCAATAAAATTGACTGATTTAGAAGAACTTGTAGCAAAGGATGAATATAAAAAGTATATAGTTCCTATAGATTCAGTACTTGGTGATTTTCCTAAATTACAAACAAATAAAGAGTCACAAAAATTTGTTTGCAATGGAAATAAGTTGTCACAAAATAATTTACAAAAAAGTGAAGTTGTTTTTAAGGGTGATACAAGTTATAGGGTATACGATTTTGAAAATAATTTTATTGGAATTTATAAATATATTGAAGAGGATGAAATTTTAAAACCAGTTAAGTTGTTTTTTCTGTAAATAGTAAAATTAAACTTTGGTTTTATGTAGCATGAGGAAATGATTATGGAGTATATAAAAGAAACTACAGATTTTAAGATTGATTATAATACAGCAATTACTCTGGGAAAATTTGATGGCTTGCATAAAGGACATGAGTTGCTAATTGAAAATCTAATAAGAATAAGCAATGAAAAAAATTTCAAATCAGTGGCATTTACATTTGATATTCCACCGGTAAAGCTTGTAAATGATAGTAAGACGTCAAATAATAAAGTTATAACTACTAATAATGAAAAACATTTTATTTTTGAACAGACAGGTCTTGATTATTTGATAGAATGTCCTTTCAAGAAAGAAATAATGATGATGCAGCCAGTAGATTTTATTGAATGGATGGTTAACTCTCTTAATGTTAAGTATTTTATTGTTGGAGAGGATTTTAGATTTGGTTACAAGAGACAGGGTGATTTTAGAACGCTTAAAGAATATTCAAAAAAATATAATTATGATGTATTGGTTATAAAAAAAATAAAAGATAACCAAAGAGATATTAGTAGTACTTATATAAGGGAGGAAATTCTTGCAGGTAATATTGAAAAAGCAAATGCTCTTTTAGGATATGAGTTTTTTGTAAAAAGTAAGATTGTTCAGGGAAATAAAATTGGCAGGACAATTGGAATTCCAACTATTAATATGATATTACCTGAAAATAAAATTCTTCCACCTAATGGTGTTTATATTACTGCTGTAAATGTTGACGATAAATGGTATAGAGGGGTTACTAATGTGGGGAAAAAACCTACTATATCTGACAATAATCCAATAGGAATAGAAACATATATTATTGATTTTTGTCAAGACGTTTATGGAAAAGAGGTTTATATAAGCTTTTTGAGTCATATCAGAGAAGAAAGAAAATTTGCATCTATTGATGAACTAAAACAACAAATGACGGCAGATATAGAAATTGCGAAAAAATGGTAATTATTAAATTTACTAAACTTTAGTTTTCGTATTTACTTATTATAGGAAATATGATATACTAACTTAGTATTTGATGCTTATATTCGGTGAGAGGAGACTCCGACCTTTTGCTGAGTACTAGCAATTATTATTTTTTAGGAGGATTATACAATGATCGCAAAAGAAAAAAAACAAGCTATTATTAACGAATATGGAAGAACAGCTAATGATACAGGTTCTCCAGAAGTTCAAATTGCAATTCTTTCAGCAAGAATTTCAGAATTAACAGAACACTTAAAAGTTAATCCAAAAGATCATCACTCAAGAAGAGGTATGTTAAAAATGATCGGTAAAAGAAGAGGTCTTTTATCATACTTAAAAGAAATCGATATTGAAAGATATCGTTCATTAATCGAGCGTTTAGGATTAAGAAAATAATAGTTTAGAATTTGCAGAGTGGAGTTTTTTGAAATTCCGCTCTGTTTTTCATGTAAATATAAAATTCAAACACGTACAGAGAAGCATCCGAGACCACTGAATAGTGTAGGATAATGGCGTTTTTGAGCCTATTTTATTCAGTAGTTTCGGTTATACTGTTACGTGAATAAGAGAAGGAGACTTATAATATGTACAAGAGTTATTCATTAGAGTTAGGTGGCAGAACACTAACTGTTGATATTGGAAGAGTATGCGCACAAGCTAATGGTGCAGCTTTATTAAAATATGGAGAGACAACAGTCTTATCTACAGCTACAGCATCTGATAAGCCAAGAGATGGAATTGATTTCTTCCCATTAAGTGTTGAATATGAAGAAAAAATGTATTCAGTTGGTAAAATTCCAGGCGGATTTAATAAAAGAGAGGGTAAAGCATCTGAGAATGCTGTTTTAACATCTCGTGTAATTGATAGACCTATGCGCCCATTATTTCCAAAGGATTACCGAAATGACGTAACATTAAATAATATGGTTATGTCAGTTGATCCAGAATGTCGTCCAGAATTAGTTGCAATGATAGGATCAGCATTAGCAACATCTATTTCAGATATTCCATTTGCAGGTCCATGTGCTATGACACAGCTTGGAATGGTTGATGGAGAGTTTATTGTTAATCCTTCACAGGAACAGTGGGATAATGGCGATTTAAAACTAACAGTTGCTTCTACTTCTAAAAAAGTTATCATGATTGAAGCTGGTGCTAATGAGATTCCAGAAGAAAAAATGATTGAAGCAATTTATAAATGTCATGATATCAATCAAAAAGTTATTGAATTTATTAATATGATTGTTTCTGAAATTGGAAAAGAGAAACATGAATATGAGAGTTGTGCAGTTCCAGAGGAATTATTTGCAAAAATCAAAGAAATTGTTCCACCAGCAGAAATGGAAGAAGCGGTATTTACTGATGAAAAACAGGTTAGAGAAGAAAATATTAAAGAAATTACAGCTAGATTAGAAGAAGCATTTGCTGAAAATGAGGAATGGTTGGCTGTATTATCAGAGGCTATTTATCAATATGAGAAGAAGACTGTTCGTAAGATGATTTTAAAAGATCATAAACGTCCTGATGGTCGTGCAATTGAACAGATTAGACCATTAGCTTCAGAAATTGATTTAATTCCTAGAGTACATGGATCAGCTATGTTTACTAGAGGACAAACACAAATTTGCGATGTTGTAACACTTGCGCCATTATCTGAAGTTCAAAAGATTGATGGTTTAGATGCGAATATTACATCAAAGAGATATATGCATCATTACAATTTCCCAGCTTATTCAGTTGGTGAAACTAAAGTGTCAAGAGGTCCAGGAAGACGTGAAATTGGTCATGGAGCATTAGCTGAGAGAGCCTTATTACCAGTTTTACCAAGTGTTGAAGAATTCCCATATACTATTAGAGCGGTTTCTGAAACATTTGAATCAAACGGTTCAACATCAATGGCATCAACATGTGCTTCATGTATGGCATTAATGGCTGCAGGTGTTCCAATTAAATCAATGGTAGCTGGTATCTCATGTGGTTTAGTTACTGGTGAAACTGATGATGATTTTGTAGTTCTTACTGATATTCAAGGACTTGAAGATTTCTTTGGAGACATGGATTTTAAAGTAACAGGTACTCATAGTGGTATTACTGCAATTCAGATGGATATTAAGATTCATGGTTTGACAAGAGAAATTGTTGAACAGGCTATTTCGAGAACAAGAGAAGCTAGATTATATATTATGGATGAAGTGATGAGTAAGGCCATTGCAGAACCAAGAAAAACTGTAAATGAGTATGCACCAAAGATTGAACAGATTTCAATTGATCCTTCAAAGATTGGTGATGTTGTTGGACCAAAAGGCAAAACAATAAATGAGATTATTGCTAGAACAGATGTAAAAATTGATATTTCTGAAGAAGGTAATGTTTCAATTTGTGGAACAGATGGTGTAATGATTAATTATGCTATGGAAATGATTAGAATTATTGCTTCAGATTTCACAAAAGGACAGATTCTAACAGGTAAGGTTACAAGTATAAAGGAATTTGGTGCTTTTGTTGAGTTTGCTCCAGGTAAGGAAGGAATGGTTCATATTTCTAAGATTACTGATAAACGAATTAACCACGTTGAGGATGTCTTGACTCTTGGTGATGAAGTAACTGTGATTTGTTTAGGAAAAGATAAGATGGGTAGAATTTCATTCTCAATCAAAGATGTCCCAGAAGAAGAAAGATAATTTTAGAGTAATGTTTGATTAATAATGCATACGAATTGAAGTTGTAATTCGTATGCATTGCAGTAAAACTACGTAATTATAGTCTTAATTACGTAGTTTTTTAAATATTTTAGTTGGTATTTTTTTACTTGCGTTAAAAATGTAAATCCTTTACAATGAAAAATTGAAAGAGGTGGCTTGTTTGAAAAAAATTCTGAATAAAATATTTGGCATATTAACATTAACTTTATTATCCATTGTTATTCAGTTAAATTGGATAGTTCTCTGGGTTTATGTTTTAGAAGAGAGATATAAATATGTAAGCATTGGTGCACATGTTATGGCTATAATAATTGCATTTATTGTTTTAAATAAAAAAACGCAAGTATACAATAAAATGTCATGGATGTTGTTTATAGTATTAGTCCCTATTTTAGGTTGTATGTGCTATTTCATTTTTGGACGATCAGAACTAACTAAAAAGACTCGCGAAAAATTAAGTAAGACTCATAACTATTATAAGAAGTTTTTAATGGGAGAAAAGTCTGATGCAGAGCTTCTAAAGTTAAGAGACAGTAAAAATGCGTATAAGTTAGCTAAATACATGAAAAACTACGGACATTATCCAATTTATAAATCTGATGAGGCGAAGTATTATTCGAACATTAGAGAATTGTTCGAGGAGATGCTTTTGGATATTGACAAGGCTCAAAAATTTGTTTTTATAGAGTTTTTCATAGTAGATAAAGGGTATATGTTAGATAGACTTATGGATATCTTGAAAAAAAAGATAAAACAGGGTGTGGAAGTAAGATTTATCTATGATGATATTGGCTGTATAAATACTATGAAAACAAAAGATTGGAAAGAATTGTCAAAATTTGGAATTCAATTCGCTCAATTTAATAAATTCAAACCAATTGTTTCTGTTGTTATGAATAATAGAGACCATAGAAAAAATGTTATCATTGATGGAAAAATTGCATATACAGGTGGATTTAATTTGGCAGATGAGTATATTAATAGAGTAGAACGCTTTGGCTATTGGAAAGATGCAGGGATTAAATTTACAGGTAAAGCAGTTGTGAATTCTACGGTTATGTTTTTAGAAATGTGGAATTTTATTAAAGAGACATTGGAAGATCCTACAGAGTATATTGAATTTTCAAAGAGCAAATTAGAGTCTTATAATAAGATTGAGAATAGAAAAGAAGATGCTTTTCTTTTACCATATGCAGATTCGCCATTAGACTATGAAACGGTTGGAGAAAATGTTTATCTTAACGTTATAAATAATGCAAAAAAATATGTATATATTTTTACACCATATTTAATTATTGATTCAGAAATGAATAAGGCTTTAGTAAATGCTGCTAAGAGTGGTGTTGATGTTAGGATTATTACACCAGGTATTCCAGACAAAAAAATGGTATTTTTAGCAACTCAATCATCGTATGAACCTCTAATTGAAGGCGGAGTAAAGATTTTTCAATATAGTCCGGGATTTGTTCATGCAAAATGTTGTATTTGTGATGGTAAATATGGTGTTGTAGGTACTATAAATTTTGATTTTAGAAGCTTTTTTTTGCATTATGAAAGTGCTGTTTTAATGTATAAGTGTAGTGCTATAGAACATTTAAAACAGGATTTTATTGAAACTTTTGCTGTATGTGATAAAGTTACACTAGAATTTACAAAGAGAAGAGATTATTGTATTAGATTTTTACAAAGTATTTTGAGGGCTTTTGCTCCATTGCTATAGTTAATTTGGGCAATAATACAAAAATAATGTGAAAGCAATATAAGAAATAAAGTAAAAGCAATAGAAATAATAATGAAAAAAACAAATTACAAGTATTGTAAAATAAAGTAACAAACAAGGAGATTTTATTCCATGGAAATGACAGTAAAATTACAAGTCTTCGAAGGACCACTAGACTTGCTTTTATATCTTTTAGAAAAAAATAAAGTAAATATATATGATATTCCAATTGTGGAGATTACTGATCAATACATGGAGTATATCGATGAAATGCGTCAAAGAGATCTTGAGGTAATGAGTGAATTTTTAGTGATGGCAGCAACTTTATTGTCAATTAAGGCAAAAATGCTTTTACCCAAAAAGAAAAATGAAGATGAGGAAGAAGTTGATCCTCGTGAAGAATTAGTTCAGCAGTTGTTAGAGTATAAGATGTATAAATATATGGCATATGAATTAAAAGATAGGCAGATTGATGCTGAAAAATCGATGTATAAAAAACCAACTATTCCAGAAGAAGTAAAAAGTTATGAAGAACCAGTTAATCTTGACGAATTGGTGAAAGGAATAACATTACAAAAGTTAAATAAGATTTTTAAAGATGTTATGAAAAAGCAGGTCGATAAAGTTGACCCAATTAGATCGAAATTTGGAAAGATTGAAAAAGAAGAGTTTTCATTAGAAGAAAAGATGTTATATGTCGAGAATTATGCATTGAATAGATCGAAATTCAGCTTTAAGAATCTTTTAGAAGAACAAAGTTCGAAAACAGAGATTATTGTAACTTTTTTAGCAATTTTAGAATTGATGAAAAGTGGAAAGATATATATTTCTCAGGAAGAGATATTTGGAGATATTTGTATTGAATCTAAGATTTATACTAAAGAGAAGAAGAATTTTGAGGTTAATATTATAAATCCTGATACCAAGAAATATGATAGGGATAAGTATGAAGTTGACATTAATTCTTCAGATGTTAATAATATATCTACTGAAATATCAAAAAATATTACTACAGAAATTACTAATGATGATGTACTAGAAGACACGAAAACTTTTGAATAATAGAGAGGATTTATAATCATGAAAAAAAATTATAAAGCCATTATAGAAGCTATTTTATTTACAATTGGAGAATCAGTTGAATTATCAAAAATCTCTAAAGCAATCGATTTAAGCGAAGAGGAAACTCAGAACATTATAGAAGAAATGAAAAAAGATTTAGAGAGTGAAGATAGAGGAATTACAATTGTTAAATTAGAAAATTCATATCAGATGTGTACTAAAACGCAGATGTATGATTATTTAATTAAGATTGCTAAGCAACCAAAAAAAAGAGTACTATCAGATATTTTATTAGAAACATTATCAATTATAGCATATAAACAACCAGTTACGAGAGCGGAAATTGAAAAAATCAGGGGTGTATCCTGTGAACATGCTATAAGTAAATTGATAGAGTATAATTTGGTATCTGAGTTAGGAAGGCTTGATGCACCAGGAAGACCATTACTTTTTGGAACTACTGAAGAGTTTTTAAGAGTTTTTGGAGTAAAATCATTAAATGAACTTCCAATTTTGAATCAGGTTCAAATAGAAGAATTTAAACAAGAAGCGGAAAAAGAAATGCAAATTCAATTAGATATTTAGCACTTTCTATTTTATGAGGCAAATTCACACAAAATTAAAGTGATGAATTTGCTTTTTTTTGTATAAAGAATCCATTTATAAAAAATAAAGTAAGTGTAAGAAATTAAGATGAAACAGGAAATATATTTTTATAAATATAATGTCAGAATATACTATTAATTTCTTTAAAATACGTCATTAATTATACTATTGAAAAAAAAGCATTAAAATTATATAATTAAAGCATCAAAATTATATAAAATGTATGGAGGAAGTGTAATGAGTAGCGAAAATTATAATGTCGCAGTGCGTCGAATAAATAAAGTTATTGATGAAAATAGCTTTGTTGAAATAGGTGCTTTAGTAACATCTCGTAACACAGATTTTAATATTAACTGTGAAAAAACACCATCTGATGGTGTAATAACGGGATATGGTTTGATTGATGGAAATTTGGTATATGTGTATAGCCAAGATGCAAGTGTTTTAAATGGTTCAATAGGTGAAATGCATGCAACAAAAATCTGTAAGTTGTATGAAATGGCTTTGAAAATGCGTGCTCCAATTATAGGATTTATTGATAGTGTTGGAGTAAGATTGCAAGAATCGGTTGATGCTTTAGAGGCAATTGGAAAAATTATTTCAATGCAGTCTAAATGTAAAGGAATTATTCCACAATATTTAGCTGTTTTCGGAAGATGTGCAGGGGTCATGACAACTGTTGCAGGTATGTCAGATTTTGTGTTTGCTGATGAAAAGGTTGAGTTCTTTTTGAATTCACCTGATGCAATTATAAACAACTATAAAGAAAAAAAGAATACTGCTTGTCCAATTTATCAAGCTGAAAATAACGGAATAATTGATAAAGTGGAAGATGAAGAATCAATTTATCATGATATTAGACAAATGATTGGCTTCTTGCCATTAAACAATGAAAGTGATATTTATATTGGAGAAGGTACCGATGATTTGAATAGATTATGTACAAATATTTCAGATTATGTTGAATATGGACATAATTTAGTTGAAGAAATAGCGGATGATAACATATTTTTGGAAACTAAAACTCTTTTTGCAAAGAATGTTGTAACAGGATTTATTCAGTTAAATGGAATGGTTGTAGGAACAATTGCAAATAATATTGCAAATTTAGATGAAGAGGGAAAAAATATAAATAGATTTGATGGGAAACTGACGGCAGAATTGTGTGAAAAAATGTCTGATTTTATTGAATTTTGTTCAAATTTTTCAATTCCAATTTTAACAATATCAAATACAAATGGCATTAAGGCAGATTTGAATAATGAATCAAATTTTACAAGATGTATATTGAAAGTTGTAAAAGAGTTGACTAGGTCAGATGTGCCAAAAATTAATCTTATAACAGACAAGTGCTTTGGAAGTCCTTATATTTATATGAATTCAAAGGCTCTTGGCTCTGATATAGTTTTAGCATGGGAAGGTGCAAAAGTTGGAACTATGGATGCAGACATGGCTGTTAAGATAATGTATTCAAATGAAGATTCAGCAACATTAAACGAGAAGAAGGAAGAATATAGTTCTCTTCAGAACGATGCTGTTTCAGCAGCTAGAAGGGGTTATATTGATAAAATAATTAAGCCTGATGAAACAAGAAAATATTTGATTGCGTTTTTTGAAATGTTGTATACAAAAAATACATTTTAAGAGAAAAATCGAGGTAATCAAATGTTAAGAATAAACAAGAAAGGTGAGCTGAAAATGAAAAAAAGATTACTTATTTTCGTTACAATGATTATTATGATGTTCTCTTTTTGTGCTTGTGAATTTCAGGATGAAAAATCTACAAACTACAATGGCTATTCATATAATGATTTGAAAAATCAGGGAATAACAATACTTTCTGAAGTAAATAAAATTGTTGATCAGGGTAATTTAAGTGAACTTGAGAAAAGTGGACAATTAAGTGGAAGTGTTTTAGAATCTGCAAAAAAATGGAAAGAAATGAAAGACAAGTACGGAGAAGCTAAAGAAATTGGAGATTTTCATATTTCAAAGGCAGGAGATACTCTTACTACGAAGTATACTTTAAGGACATCAAAAAGAGATATAGAGTATCAAGTGATTTATGATTATAATACAATGAAACTTAAAGATTTTTCATTTAATCCAATTTATTCTTTAGGAGAAAAATTAAAGAGTGCAGGTAGAAATACAATTGTTTCAGTAATAATTGTGTTTGCAATGCTTACAGTTATAAGCATAATAATATCTTGTTTTAAATTTCTTGGTGATAAACCAAAGAAGGATAAAGAATCTATTTCACAACCAGTTGAGCAAGAAGTTTTTGAAGATAAAGAAGATTTGATTGAAGATACAGAGTTAGTTGCTGTAATTGCAGCTGCGATTGCTTCATATGAACAAATTCCTACAAATGATTTTGTAGTAAGGAAAATAAAGAGACGTTAAAAATTTTGATTTTAGGAGGATTAAAAAAAATGAAGAATTATACAATTACAGTTAATGGAAACGTATATGATGTGACTGTAGAGGAAAAAGGTGAAGGTGCGGTTATAAATAGAACAAGTAATAGACCAACTGTTAAAGCTACTAAAACAGCACCAACAGAAAAACCAAGAGCAACTGGAGCAGGAAGTGTAAAAATTGATGCAAAAGCGGCTGGTAAAGTATTTAAAATTGAAAAAAATGTATCAGACTCAGTAAAAGCAGGAGATACTGTATTGATATTAGAAATAATGAAAATGGAAACTCCAGTAGTTGCTCCATGTGATGGAACAGTAGCTAGTATTGACGTAAAAGTTGGAGATCAGGTTGAAGTTGGTGCAATTTTAGCTACATTAAACGAATAATATGTAAGGGGGAAAAATTGTGAATAATCTTGGCGATATTTTAAATAATTTATTACATCAAACCGCCTTTTTTAACCTTACTGTTGGCAATTACATAATGATATTAATAGCATGTGTTTTACTTTATTTTGCTATAAAAAAAGAGTATGAGCCATTGTTATTAGTACCTATTGCATTTGGAATGCTGTTGGTTAATATTTATCCGGATATTATTTTGAATCCAGCAAATTCAAAAAATGGTACAGGCGGATTATTATATTATTTTTACCAGTTAGATGAATGGTCTATACTACCTTCGTTGATTTTCTTAGGTGTTGGAGCAATGACGGACTTTGGCCCATTAATTGCTAATCCAATTAGTTTTTTATTAGGAGCAGCAGCACAATTTGGTATATTTGGTGCTTATTTCTTTGCAATTGCATTAGGGTTTAATGACAAGGCAGCAGCAGCGATTTCAATCATAGGAGGAGCTGATGGACCAACCTCTATTTTCCTTGCCGGAAAGTTGGGACAGTCTTCTTTGATGGGACCAATTGCCGTCGCGGCATATTCGTATATGTCACTTGTTCCATTGATTCAACCACCAATTATGAGGTTACTTACAACAGAAGAAGAAAGAAAAATTCATATGGAAAATCTTAGACCGGTAAGTAAAAGAGAAAAAATTATATTTCCAATTGTTGTAACAATTATTGTATGTTTGCTATTACCTACAACAGCACCATTAGTTGGTATGTTAATGTTAGGAAATTTATTTAGAGAAAGTGGTGTAGTTAGACAACTTCAGGAGACAGCTTCAAATGCTTTAATGTATATCGTTGTAATTTTACTAGGTACTTCAGTAGGTGCAACAACAAGTGCTGAATCATTTTTAAATCTTGATACAATTAGAATAGTATTATTAGGTTTAATAGCATTCGGTATAGGTACAGCTGCGGGGGTATTATTTGGAAAATTATTATGTTTTATTACAAAAGGAAAGATAAATCCATTAATTGGCTCTGCAGGAGTATCAGCCGTTCCGATGGCAGCAAGACAATCTCAAAAAGTTGGTGCAGAAGCTGATCCAACTAATTTCTTGTTAATGCATGCAATGGGACCAAACGTTGCTGGTGTTATTGGAACCGCTATTGCAGCAGGTTGCTTTATGGCAATTTTTGGAATTAACTAATCTTTAGGAGGAGAAAATGGAAACTAAAACAAATAAAAAAGTTAAAATAACAGAAACAATACTAAGAGATGCTCACCAGTCAATGATTGCAACAAGAATGACAACAGAGCAGATGTTACCTATTGTTGAAAAAATGGATCAGGTTGGATATCATGCTGTGGAATGTTGGGGTGGAGCCACATTTGATGCCTGTTTAAGATTTTTAAAAGAAGATCCTTGGGACCGTCTAAGAAAATTAAGAGATGGATTTAAGAATACAAAATTACAAATGTTATTCCGTGGACAAAATATTTTAGGTTATCGTCCATATGCAGATGATGTTGTTGAATATTTTGTGAAAAAATCAATAGCAAACGGAATTGATATTATTCGAATTTTCGATTGCTTTAATGATTTGAGAAACTTACAGACAGCTGTTGATGCAACAAATAAAGAAAAAGGTCATGCTCAAGTCGCTCTTTCATATACTTTAGGTGATGCATATACTCTAGATTATTGGAAGGAAATAGCAAAAAGGGTAGAAGATATGGGAGCTAATTCATTGTGTATTAAAGATATGGCTGGATTATTGGTACCTTATAAAGCGGATGAGTTAGTTAGAGCATTGAAAGAAACCGTTGAGATTCCAATTGAATTGCATACTCATTATACATCTGGGGTTGCTTCTATGACACTTCTTAAGGCGGTAGAAGCAGGATGTGACATTATAGATACAGCCATGTCGCCATTTGCACTTGGAACATCTCAACCGGCAACTGAAGTTATGGTTGAAACTTTAAAAGGTTCGCAATATGATACTGGATTAGATCAAAAAAAATTAGCAGAAATTGCTGATTATTTTAGAACGATAAGAGAAGATTCTTTGCAATCAGGTTTGCTAAATCCAAAAGTTCTAGGTGTTAATATTAAGACTCTTTTATATCAGGTGCCAGGCGGAATGTTATCAAATTTGCTTTCACAATTAAAGGAGCAAGGAGCTGAAGATAAGTATGAAGAGGTTCTTGCTGAAGTCCCTAGAGTACGAAAAGACTTAGGAGAGCCACCACTAGTAACTCCTTCATCCCAAATAGTTGGAACACAGGCAGTATTCAATGTTTTGATGGGAGAAAGGTATAAAGTAGCTACAAAAGAGACAAAAGACGTATTAATGGGAAAATATGGTAAAACTGTTAAACCATTTAATCAAGAAGTTGTTGATAAAGTACTAAGTGAAGAAGAAAAAGCAAATACAATTACTTGTAGACCTGCTGACTTAATTGAACCAGAATTAGCAACTATTGAGAACGAGATGAAACAATGGAAACAGCAAGATGAAGATGTATTGTCATATGCTCTATTTCCACAAGTTGCAACTGATTTCTTCAAATATAGACAAGCACAGCAAAAAGGCGTGGATGAAAAAGTTGCCGATACAAAATCAGGATCATATCCTGTTTAAGAATTAAATATTAGTATATTGGATTCTCCTTGAGTAGGAAAAAGACTATGTTTTATTCTACTTAAGGAGATTTTTATGTGTAAAATTGCCCCTTTTTAAAACGAGAAAAATTTGATATAATTAACATCAAATGATTATAAAGAGTGGGAAGTAAATGTATGAGTGCAAAAAACGAATTATTAAATAGGATTAATAATTCATACAATAGTATGAGTAAAGGCCAAAAGATTCTTGCAACATATATAACAGACAATTATGATAAAGCTGTGTTTTTAACTGCTGCAAAGCTTGGAGAAACAGTAGGCGTTTCAGAATCAACGGTTGTTAGATTTGCAATGCATCTTGGCTATAAGGGCTATCCAGAGTTCCAAAAATCTTTAGAAGAATTAGTTCGAAATAAGTTGAATTCAATTCAAAGAATGGAAGTAACATACGGAAGAATTAGTCAATCAGAGATTCTACAATCAGTTCTGCAATCTGATGCTGAAAAAATAAAAAACACAATAGAAAGAATCGATTCAAATGCATTTGAGATAGCAGTAGATACTATTTTGGCGGCTAAAAATATATATGTTGTTGGAATTAGAAGTTGTGCGCCTTTAGCGAGTTTTTTATCTTTTTATCTTAATCTAATTATTGATAATGTTCATCTATTACAGACTAGTAGCTCAAGCGAATTATTTGAGCAAATGGTAAGAATTGATCAAGATGATGTAATTATTGGAATTAGTTTTCCTAGATATTCAATGAGAACATTAAAGGCTTTAGAGTTCGCAAATAAAAGGAATGCAAAGGTTATTACTATAACTGATAGTGTACATTCGCCAATGAATTTATATTCATCATGTAATTTAATTGCAGACAGTGATATGGCATCAATCGTTGATTCATTAGTAGCGCCTTTGAGTGTTATAAATGCGTTAATTGTTGCATTATGTATGAAAAAACAAAAAGAAGTTGCTAAGACATTGACAATGTTAGAAGATATTTGGAATGAATATCAGGTATATGAGAACGATGAAATTGATTTGTTAGATGATAAAGTTAAATTAAGATATGCAAAATTAGGAGATATTAACAATGAGTAAAGTACTTGTAGTTGGTGGTGGACCGGCAGGTATGTTTGCAGCTTATTATGCTGCTCAAAACAACAATGAGGTTGTTTTAATAGAAAAGAATGAAAAATTAGGAAAAAAACTATACATAACTGGTAAAGGCCGTTGTAATGTCACAAATGCAAGCGACATGGATACGATTTTATCAAACGTTATGGGTAATAATAAGTTTTTGTATAGTGCTTTTAATGATTGCACAAATAAAGACGTAATGGATTTTTTTGAAAGAAGAAAAACACATCTAAAAGTTGAACGAGGAAATAGAGTGTTCCCAAAATCAGATCATTCGTCGGATATTATTTCGTGTTTAAAAAGAGCAATAGAAGATGTAGGTGTTGAAATTAAAATTAATACACAAGTTAAGAAATTGCTATATGATCCTTTTGTAGAGGAAGAAAAAAAAGAAACTGAGAACCAAAATTCAAAATATAAAAAGAAAAAACCAAAAATAAAACTAGATAAAATTATAAAAGGTGTTGTTTTAGATGATGGAAACGAGATTTTGGCAGATAAAGTAATTGTTGCAACAGGAGGATTTTCGTATCAGACAACAGGTAGTACAGGTGATGGATATCGTTTCGCAGAAAATATGGGTCATAAGATAGTGGAAGTTTCGCCTGGATTGGTTCCTTTCGAAATAAAAGAAGATTGGGTTAAGAAATTACAGGGACTGTCTCTAAAAAATGTTTCTATCAATATAATGTCGCAAAAAAATAAAAAACTATATTCTGATTTTGGTGAAATGTTGTTTACTCATTTCGGAGTTAGTGGACCAATGATTTTATCAGCAAGTTCAAATATCAAACCTAGGGAATTTGAAAATGAGTTACAATTATATGTTGATTTGAAACCTGCATTAGATGAGGAGACACTAGATAAAAGAATTCTAAGAGAATTTGAGGGTGGATTAAATAAACAATTTAAGAATGTGTTAGGTCATTTGTTTCCAACTAAATTGATACCTATCATTGTTAATTTATCTACTATTGACGCCGATAAACAAGTTAATGATATATCGAGAGAGGAAAGATTAGCTTTTGTAAAATTAATAAAAAATCTTCCAATGACCATTGTTGGAAAAAGAAGTTTCAATGAGGCTATCATTACAAAAGGAGGAGTGACTGTTAAGGAAATTGATCCATCGTCGATGGAGTCGAAGCTTTGCAAAAATTTATATTTTTGCGGAGAAGTTCTTGATTTAGATGCCTTGACAGGTGGGTATAATTTACAAATTGCATGGTCCACAGGACATTTGGCTGGTATATCGTGCTAAAATTTGGTATTATATTATAGAAAGTTTAAAACTTTCAAAAATTTTTTTAGATGAGGAATGAAAAATGAATATAAACGTTGCAATTGATGGACCAGCAGGTGCAGGTAAGAGTACCATTGCTAAGAAACTAGCGAAAGAATTGTCATATATATACGTTGATACGGGAGCAATGTATAGGGCAATGGCATATTATTTTATGCAAAATAATATTGATTCGGCTGATAAAGAAAAGATTGACTCAGTTTGTGGAGAGATAGATATTACAATTACTCATCAAAATGGAGAACAAGTAGTTCTTTTGAATGGTGATAATGTAAATGGTGTTATTAGACAAGAGGCAGTTGGTAAAATGGCTTCATGTATTAGTGTTTATCCATCGGTTAGATCTAAACTTGTTGATTTACAGAGACAGCTAGCTAGAAAAGAAAGTGTTATTATGGATGGTAGAGATATTGGTACAGTTGTTTTACCAGATGCTCAAGTAAAAATATATTTAACAGCAAGCTCAAGAACAAGAGCACAACGTCGCTTTGAAGAATTATGTAGTAAAGGTGTTGAATGCGATATTGATGCTATTGAAAAAGATATAATTGAGCGTGATAAGCAAGATATGAATAGAAAAGTATCACCATTGAAAAAAGCAGATGATGCCGTTTTACTTGATTCATCGAATCTTGATATTGAAGGTGTTTTAGCAGAAATGAAGAGAATTATTGGCGAGAAAATAAAATAAATTAAAAAGCAATAAATCAAAAAATAATAGGGAGTGTAGGCATGCAGGTAATATTAGCAGAAAGTGCTGGATTTTGTTTCGGAGTTAAAAGAGCAATTGATCTTGTCTATCGTCAGATAGAAGAAAATGAAGGCACTATATACACTTATGGTCCAATTATTCACAATGAAGAAGTGGTTAAGGACCTTGAAAGCAAAGGCGTCAAGGTTATAGATAATCTTGATGAATTAAAGGATTTAGAAGCTGGTACAATCGTTATTAGAAGTCATGGAATTAGTAGTGATGAGTATCGGCAGATAGAAGAAAATGGATTTTCTTTTGTTGATGCTACGTGTCCTTTTGTTTTAAAAATTCATAGAGTGGTTGAAGAATATAGCCAAAAGGGATATCATGTAGTTATTGTAGGTAATCAATCGCATCCTGAAGTAAAGGGAATATGTGGTTGGGTAAGCGGTAAAAATGTTTCGGTGGTAAATAATCTTGAAGAAGCTAAAAAGTTTCAGCTAAATGAAGAAATTCCGGTTTGTATTGTAGCGCAAACTACTTTCAATCTAAAGAAATTTCAAGATATAGTTGAAATTATTGAAAAAAAAGGTTATGATATAATTGTTTTAAATACAATCTGTAGTGCAACTGAAAAGAGACAGACTGAAGCAAGAGAAATCGCAAGACAGTCTGATGCTATGATTGTGATTGGCGGAAAGAGCAGTTCAAATACACAGAAGCTATTTGAAATATGTAAAACTGAATGTGAAAATACTTACTATATACAAACGAGTGACGATATGGATTATACGAAGTTGAAATCCGTCAATAACGTAGGTATTACCGCAGGGGCATCAACCCCAAAGAATATTATTGAGGAGGTTTCAAAGAATGTCAGAAATGAGCTTTGAACAAATGTTAGAAGAGTCAATTAAAACTATAAGAAATGGAGAAGTAGTCGAGGGTACTGTTATTGACGTTAAACCAGAAGAAATCGTATTGAATATCGGCTATAAAGCAGATGGAATCATTTCTCGTAATGAGTATACAAATGAACCAAATGTAGATTTAACTACAATTGTTAATGTAGGCGATACAATGGAAGCTAAAGTTATTAAAATTAACGATGGCGAAGGACAGGTTTTATTGTCATATAGACGTCTTGCAGCAGAAAAAGGTAGCAAACGTTTACAGGAAGCATTTGAAAATGAAGAAGTGTTAACAGCTAAAGTTAGCCAAGTGCTTAACGGTGGAGTATGTGTTAACGTTGATGAGACACGCGTATTTATTCCAGCAAGTTTAGTATCAGATACTTTTGAAAGAGATTTATCAAAATTTAAAGATCAGGAAATCGAATTTGTTATCACAGAATTTGATCCTAGACATAGAAGAATTATTGGTAACAGAAAGAAATTATTAGTTGCTCAAAAAGCTGAAGCACAGAAAGAATTATTAGAAAAACTTAAAGTTGATGATGTTGTAGAAGGAACAGTTAAGAACGTTACTGATTTCGGTGCATTTATCGATTTAGGTGGTGTTGATGGATTATTACACATCTCTGAAATGTCTTGGGGAAGAGTTGAAAGCCCTAAGAAAGTATTAAAGGTTGGAGATAAAGTTAAAGTATTCATCAAAGAAATCAATGGTTCTAAGATTGCTTTAAGCAAAAAATTTGCTGAAGAAAATCCTTGGAACAATGCTGAAGAAAAATTCGCAGTTGGAAATGTTGTAAAAGGAAAAGTTGCTAGAATGACTGATTTTGGCGCTTTTATTGAAATTGCACCAGGTGTAGATGCTTTATTACATGTATCACAGATTTCTAAAGACCATGTTGAAAAACCTTCAGATGTATTATCAGTAGGTCAAGAAGTAGAAGCAAGAATTGTTGATTTTAACGAAGAAGAGCGTAAAATTAGCTTAAGTGTAAAAGCTTTAGTTGAAGATTCAGAAGAGTCTGAAACAGAAGAATAATATTATCAATGTATGATATTTAAGAAACAATTTTACGAAAGTGTATTATTGTTAATGTATAATATAAGCCATAATTTGACAAAGTGCGTTATTTATGGTTTAATATTGTATGCTTTTATTAAAAGGGACTGAGAAAGACAGTCAAGCTTTAGAAAAAAAGTCTATATTGTTTTGGTTAATATAGCAAAATAAAAAAAACATCGGATTGAAAGCCAAGTACTTTTATTGTATTTGGCTTTTTTTCTATTCTTTTTAATGATTTCATCCGATATACTACGTAACTGAAGTAGGTGAAATCTTATATATAGTTAGTTATGTATGAAAAATAGTTGAATTTAGTATGGAATTATATTTTAAAGAATTATATATTATAGAATTATATATTAAGAAAGTTAGCCGTGTTTTAAGGAGGTTTTATATCGGATGCTAGATAATTACGAAAGCTTTAAGAAGGATGTATATGCTCTTACAAAAATTGATTTAAATTGTTATAAAGAAAAGCAAATGCGAAGAAGAATAAATACCTTAATAACAAAAAATAAATTAAAAACGTATGAAGAATATGTTAATCTTATTAAAACTAATAATGAAAAGTTCGAAGAATTTGTAAATTTTTTAACCATAAATGTATCAGAATTCTATAGAAATACGGATCAATGGCAACTGTTAGATAAAGAGATTTTTCCAAAACTAGTTGATGGAAAACGACAGATAAAGATTTGGAGTGCAGCGTGTTCAACTGGGGATGAACCATATTCGTTAGCTATGGCACTTTCTAAACATACTAGTTTAAGTAATCTGAAAATAGTTGCAACGGATATAGATAAACAGGTTTTGGCTCAGGCTAAAGTTGGCTTGTACAATACAAAAAGTGTAGCAGGCGTCCCAGATGAGATGAAGAAAAAATATTTAGTAAAAGTAGGAAGTTCTTATAAAGTGGTAGATGAAATAAAAAAATGCGTCGAATTTAAAGAACATAACCTTTTAAAAGATCCATATCCATCAGATTGTGACATGATTGTATGTAGAAATGTTGTTATATATTTCACGGATGAGGCTAAAGATGAGATTTATAAAAAGTTTTATAAATCTCTAAAAAAAGGCGGATATTTATTTATTGGAAGTACAGAACAGATTATGAACTATAAAGAAATGGGATATTTAAGACATAGTTCATTCTTTTTTGAAAAGTAAGTTTATATAATAAAAAACAAGCAAAATGAAAACCAGGCAAATATATTAGTTTTATTTAGGCTTAATATATTTAGCTTGGTTTTTTAATACTTTAATGAAGCTACTTAAATATTTGTTTTAATAAAATATATTATAGATTAAGTTCTTTACATAAACTTTTGAAAATATGCATAATGTATTTTTCTAATAAAGTACGGTTGCTAAAAAATGAAACATCGGCTAAAAAGAAGGATTCTTTTGAATCATAGTCTTTTTTAAAAGGTATATTAAAAGAGTTATCAAATATAGGTAAAAATATTCCTTCTTTTATTTGAAAAGCAGTTCTAGCTGTGGCTTTAGTTTTAGCCTCAGTTGGCAAATATGTAGCTAAAGATTTATGTATTGCATAACCTTCGTGAACAAGATAATAATAATTATTATAATCTTGGAAAAAGTTTTTCAAGCTGCCACAAAATATTGGAACACGAATAATGGTCGTTTCATAATTAAATTTGAAATAAATATTATGAAAACGATAGTTTATTTTTGTAGGAATATTATATTTGTTTCTTAAAGTGAAAAACAATTCAATTTGTTGATTATTATTCATGTCGAAGTATGTATTTTGAGAGACATTTTCTAGGGTATATTGCCCTTTAAGGATAAATTTGTATGCTAAAATATCTATTATTTTTAAAAGATATTTAACGTCGTCATAATTATGTTGTGTTAATATATCAATTAATTCCTGGTAATTATCCGGATACTTAAGAAAAGATTTATATACATCAACCAATTCTCCACCAGTATATTTATCGGTTCTGTTAATATTTAAAAATAATTCTATTGTTTTTTGCTTATAGTTATCAAGATTTAGAATAGTTTTTAGTTTTGATATTTTTTTATAAATGTCGCAAGAATCGATTGCATATTCAAAGATTGAGTTTACATAGTCGTCTTCAAAATATTCATGTGCTCTTTGCTTTATGAAAGGCAAATCAAAACTATCGCCATTAAATGAAAAGAGTTTTATTTTTCTTGAAAAGGAGTGGCTTTTTATCAAATCAAAAAAGTTCGTTAGACATTCTTTTTCATCAGACAAAGAATCACAGAAAAACTGTATTAAAGTAACAGAGACTGAGTCGTTGCTATTGGAAGTAGTTATATTAGTAGGGTTAACAGAGCTTTTATAAATTGCACCTATTAAATATATATTAGAATACTTTCTAGAAAAACCAGTTGTTTCAATGTCAAAAACTATTGAATTATCATCAAATATTTCTTTTATGTTATTTGAAAGATTATTAAAAAATTCAGTTATGTCATGTTTAAAAATAGTCATTTATCATCCTCCATTAGGTTGTAAAAATGCATTTCATAGTTTTCATAAGTATTATACTATAATTCGGTTATATTATTCAAATTATAAAAATTTGTTAATATTTGTTTGGACTATATGTACAAATAATATTGTTATAATTAATAATCAATTATTAGAATTTTTTAAAATAGTTCTAAAAAAAATACAATTTGTGTATAAAAACGCAAAATAGTTATGTTATAATTAAAGAAAATAGAATTATGTTTGAATTATTGGGAGAAAATACGATATTGTCAAACATAATTTCGTGTTTTAATGTTTTTTACAAATTAAAGGAAAGTGAGGCATAAAAATGGGGGTTAGGACATTTAAAGGTGGAGTTCATCCTTTTGATGGAAAAAGATTTACTCGAGATTTACCTATTAAGGAAATTTTACCCAAGGGAGATTTAGTGTTTCCTTTATCTCAACATATTGGTGCGCCTGCACAACCAATTGTAAAAAAAGGGGATACTGTCTTAAAGGGACAAAAGATTGCTGAGGCAGGAGGCTTTGTATCATCGCCTATATATTCGTCTGTATCAGGTATAGTAAAAGCAATCGAACCAAGGCGTGTTGCAACTGGTGATTTAGTTAATTCTATTATTATTGAAAGTGATGATCAATTTAATGAAGTTGAGTATGAAAAAGTTGACGATTATACAAAACTTTCAAATGAAGAAATAATTAATAAAATAAAAGAGGCTGGAATAGTTGGAATGGGAGGAGCTGGTTTTCCAACGCATGTTAAGTTATCACCTAAAGATCCGGATAAAATAGAGTATATTATTGCAAATTGTGCGGAATGTGAGCCATATTTAACATCAGATTATAGAAGAATGATTGAAAATACCAAAGAATTATTTGGCGGTATGAAAATAATTCTTAAACTTTTTAAAAATGCAACGGGTATTCTAGGAATAGAGGATAATAAATTAGAAGCTATTGAAAAAATACATGAGTTAGTTGCAAAAGAGGATAAACTTGAGGTATGTCAATTGATTACTAAGTATCCTCAAGGCGGAGAGCGACAATTGATTTATGCTACAACAGGTAGAAAAATTAATTCAAAAATGTTACCAGCTGATGCAGGTTGTATAGTTGATAATGTTGAAACAATTATAGCAATTTATAGAGCGGTTACAAAAGGCAAACCGGTAATGAAACGTATTTCTACTGTTAGTGGTGATGCTGTAAAGAATCCAGGCAACTTTAAATACAGTATGGGAATGTCATATGCTGACCTCATTGAAGAAGCCGGTGGATTTGTTTGTGAACCGGAAAAGATTATCTCAGGTGGTCCAATGATGGGATTTTCGATGTTTTCATTAGATATTCCAATGACAAAAACTTCTTCATCGATATTGTGCTTTAAAGAGGATATTGTTTCAAAAGTTGATACAAGAGCCTGCATAAATTGTGGGAGATGCGTAGAAGTTTGTCCAGAACAATTAATCCCATCTAGATTACATAAATTTGCGGATCAAGGAAGAGAGGCAAAATTTGAAAAATGGAACGGATTAGAGTGTATAGAATGTGGAAGTTGTACTTATGTTTGCCCATCTAGAAGACAGGTGGCACAATCTATCAAGACAATGAAAAAGAATATTTTAGCTAAGAAGAGAAAAAATAACAAATAGAGAGGTGACTATTTTGAGTGAAAAAAATGATACATTATATCAAGTTTCATCATCACCACATGTTAGAGCAAATGATTCAACAACAAAAATAATGTTATATGTGATTATAGCACTTTTGCCTGCAACTTTTTTTGGAGTATATAATTTCGGAATCAGAGCATTATTTGTAGTGTTAGTAACAATTCTATCATGTGTTTTATCAGAGATTTGTTTTAATAAAATTGTAAAAAAAGAAAGTACTATATCTGATTTAAGTTGCGTTGTAACAGGATTATTATTAGGTTTGAATTTACCAGCAACACTTCCACTTTGGGAAGCTGTTATTGGTGGTGTATTTGCCATAGTAATAGTTAAAATGTTGTTTGGTGGTTTAGGACAGAATTTTATGAATCCGGCATTAGGTGCAAGATGTTTCCTTTTAATATCTTTTGCAGCAGATATGACTAATTTCAATATTGATGGTTATACAGGAGCAACTCCACTTGCTGTAATTAAAAATGAAGGAATTGAGAATGTGAATTCACTAAAGATGTTAATTGGTCAAACTGCAGGTACAATTGGAGAAACTTCGACAATTGCGATTGTACTTGGTGCAGCATTTCTTATTTTAGTAGGTGTTATTGACTTGACAATACCTGCAAGTTACATTTTGTCCTTTGTTGCTTTCATAGCAATATTTGGCAAATATCAGTTTGATATTAATTATATAATAGCTGAAGTCTGCGGTGGGGGATTAATGCTAGGTGCATTTTTCATGGCAACAGATTATGTAACATCACCTATAACACCAAGAGGAAGATTATACTTTGGAATATGTTGTGGTATTTTAACAGGATTATTTAGATGCTTTGGAGCAAATGCTGAAGGTGTGTCATTTGCCATAATTCTAAGTAATTTACTTGTTCCTCTTATTGAAGATGTTACTATTCCTAGAGCATTTGGAGTGAGTAAGGAGGCAAAGAAAAATGAATAAAAAAATTATACATGATGCTTTGATTCTTACAGCATTTACATTAATATTGGGTTTCATTTTAGGAACTGTATATAATATTACAAAGGGTCCAATAAAAGCAGCCGAAGAACAAACAGCACTAACAGCTTATAAAGCAGTTTACAAAGAAGCAGATTCCTTTAAAAAACATTCATTTGATAAAAATAAAGTTAATAAAATTGTTAGTAAAAAGGGCTATAATGATGTTATTGATGATATTCAGGAGGCCAAGGGAAAAGATGGAAAGACTATTGGTTATGTAATTACTGTTACGGCAAAAGATGGTAGTCAGGGAAGCATTACTTTTTCAGTTGGAATAAAAAATGATGGAACAATAAATGGTTATTCAATTACTGCTTCAAGTGAAACACCAGGTTTGGGTTTAAAGGCAAGTGAAAAAGAATTTTCAAAACAATTTAATAATAAAAAAGTAGATAAGTTAGAAGTAGTAAAACAAAAACCATCACAGGATAATGAAATAGAAGCAATTACTGGTGCAACTATAACTTCAAAAGCTGTATCAAACGGTTGCAATTCTGCATTAGTGGTATATAAAAATCTTAAAGGAGGTAAGGTATAATGGGAAAGAATACGGAAAGACTATATAATGGTATTATAAAAGAAAATCCAGTGTTCGTGTTAATGCTTGGAATGTGTCCCACATTAGCTGTAACCTCATCTGCAATAAATGGTATAGGAATGGGACTTTCAACAACAGTTGTTTTGATTTTGTCCAATTTAATTATATCATCATTTCGAAAAGTGATTCCAAATGGTGTTAGAATGCCTGCATATATTGTTATTGTAGCATCATTAGTTACAGTAGTTGAATTCATAATGAAGGCATATTTACCTTCTTTATCAGCAGCATTAGGAGTATATATTCCACTTATTGTTGTAAATTGTATTATTTTAGGTCGTGCAGAAAGTTATGCTTCAAAAAACCCAGTCATACCATCAGTTTTTGATGGAATAGGAATGGGATTTGGATTTACTGTAGGCTTATTTTTAATAGGTTTAGTTCGTGAAACGATTGGAGCAGGAACTATGCTTGGTTTTCCAGTTTTAAAACAGATTAAGGGCTTTACTCCAATGACTATTTTTATTATGGCACCAGGAGCTTTCCTTGTTTTAGCTTTCTTAGTTGCAGGAATGAATATAGTAAGAAAGAAAATGGAAGAAAAAGGTACACCACTTGCACCACCTTCAGGATGTTTGAGCGGAGCATGTCTTGGATGCTCAAATGCTGGATTATGTGGAGGTGTTGAGGAACATTCTAAATCTCAAGATAAGGAAAAACAAAACAGTAAATAGGGGAGGAAAGTTCTATGAAAACATTACTTGTTATTGCAATTAGTTCAGCGATTGTAAATAACGTTGTTCTTAGTCAATTTTTAGGAATATGTGCATTCCTAGGAGTTTCAAAAAAGAAAGAAACGGCTGCCGGAATGGGAGGAGCAGTTGTTTTCGTAATAACAATGTCGGCGTTTATTACAAGTTTAATTTATAAATTTATTTTAAATCCTTTAGATTTATCATATTTGAAAACAATAGTTTTTATTTTAGTAATAGCAGCATTAGTACAATTTGTTGAGATGTTCTTAAAAAAATCAATTCCATCATTGTATAAGGCACTAGGAGTGTATTTACCTCTAATTACAACAAACTGTGCTGTATTAGGTGTAGCAATTAACAGTGTAACAAATGAATACAATGTATTAGAAAGTGTTGTCTATGGTTTTACAACTGGAATCGGTTTTTTGATTGCAATTGTGTTAATGGCAGGAATACGAGAAAAAATTGAATATAATGATATACCTAAAACATTTCAAGGTACTGCAACAGTTTTGTTAACTGCGTGCTTAATGTCAATCGCATTTATGGGATTTTCAGGTATGATATAGGAGGAATGACAAATGATTAATTTTACTGCGATTATAATTCCTGCTATTGTTGTTGGATGTGTTGGATTGTTAATAGCAATTTTTTTAGGAATAGCAGGAGAAAAATTTAAAGTTCCAGTTGATGAAAGAGAAGAAAAAATTATAGAAGTTCTACCAGGAAACAATTGTGGAGGCTGTGGATACGCAGGTTGTTCAGGACTTGCTGCAGCAATTGTAAAAGGAGAAGCTCCAGTAAATCAGTGCCCAGTTGGTGGTTCACCAGTTGCAAAGCTAGTAGGTGAGATAATGGGCGTAAAAGCAGAAGAGGGAGAAAAAAAGGTCGCTTTCGTTAAATGTTCTGGTACTTGTGATAAAACAAAAGATTTTTATGTTTATTCAGGTAATAAAAGTTGTTCAAATGTAAAATTTGTTCCAAATGGTGGAGCAAAGGCATGTCGTTATGGGTGTTTAGGTTTTGGTGAGTGTGTTGCTGTATGTCCATTCGATGCAATTCATATAACAGAAGGAAAAATTGCAGAAGTAAATCCTATGGAGTGTAAGGCATGCGGAAAATGTATTGAGGCATGCCCACAAAATCTAATAGAACTTGTCCCTTATAATGCAGCACATATTGTAAAGTGTAGTTCAAAAGACAAAGGTAAAGATGTTATGAAGGCCTGTTCGGTTGGATGTATTGCTTGTCATCTATGTGAAAAGAATTGTCCGGTTGAAGCTATAAAAGTGATAGATAATGTTGCATATATTGATCAGGATAAATGTACAGGATGTGGCATATGTGCTCAAAAGTGTCCTAAGAAAATCATTTTATAGTTTATATGGTAATTATAAAAAATATCATTAGAATATAATCATTAATATTGAATTATTAAGATGATGTTTTAAAAGATACTTTTATAATACACATATAATGAGTTTAAAATAAAAAGAAAATGATCTTAATTATTAGAAAATGGTATTTAAAGAAAGTATCATTATTTGAAATAGTTAAGATCATTTTTATTATTGAATAGTGTATGCTGAGTCAGTTAATTCAAAATCTTTTATACCATTAGTTAAATAAACTTTTTTATCTTTAGTAACAAAAATAGCTTCAGTGTTTTTTAGTGATTCAATATAGTTTTTTCCATTTTTTAAACCCATTGAAAAAACACTGGTGCTTAAAGCATCGGCAGTGGTTGATTTTGGTGTAATAATAGTTACTTCTTCTAAATTATTATCAACAGGATAACCTGTGGAGGTATTTAAAATATGGTGATATATTTTATTGTTACATTTAAAAAATCTTTCATATATTCCAGATGTAACTATCGAAGAATTTGATATTTTTATTTTACCGATAGTGCTATTAGTTGCTGAAAATGGTTTTTGAATACCAATATTAAAAGTATCAGAAGAACTTTTATTTATAGTTAGAATATTACCACCTAAATTAATGATAGCTTTGTTTTTTAAAGGACATTTATTAAAGTAAAGTTTAATTTTATCTGCTATATATCCTTTGGCAATTCCTCCTAAATCTATTTTCGCATTTGAATCACACAACATAACAGAATCGTCTTGAATTTTAATATTTTTATAATTTATATGAGGTACTAAAGAGTGTATTTTTTCAGCAGAAGGAATGTTATTAGCTGACACTTCATTGTTTTTGTTCTTTGCATTTTTGGCTAGTTCTGAAATATTCCATAAATCTGTTAGTTTTCCAATTGTTGGATCAAAAAGTCCATTTGTCTGTTGAGCAGTTTTTATAGACGATTTTAATACTTCAATTGTATCTTTATGAACGTGTACGAATTTATTTGGATTAGTGTTTATTTTTGAAATATCACTGTTTGCTTTAGAAGTTGAAAACATATTATCATATTTGTTTATAATATCGAAACATTTATCAACGTATTTTGAATCTTCATTATTATAAACAGTAATTGTTACAATAGTATCCAAAGAAAATTTTGAACTTGTTATAGGATTATTTGAAGCTTTATCATATTTAGAAAAAAAGCGAGATGATAAAGCAAATGTAATCACAATTAGGAATAAAATAACGCCTATTAATGAGGCTCTTTTTTTTGTTTGTTTCATGATATGCCCTCCATTAATTATATATAAGTTAATAATATCACAATAAAAATCAAAAGTCATTAGGTTGTACTTTGAAAATAGGTTCTGAAGTATGACTTGCTGATTAGTCGTTTTTATGATATTGTATAAGTTGAATGCTTAAGGATGATTGTAGAAAGGTGAATAGAAATGAATCAAAATAATGGTTATAAAAGAGTAGTAATTAAGATAGGTTCGTCTTCTCTTACACATGAAGAGACTGGAAATCAGGATTTTATTAAGATCGAACATTTGGTTAGACAATTATGTGATTTACAAAACAGGGGAATTGATGTGTGTTTAGTTAGTTCGGGAGCAATTGCTGTTGGACGTAAAGCGCTAAACTTAAAAGAACGCCCCTCTACAACATCTACAAAGCAAGCATGTGCAGCAGTTGGTCAAAGTAGATTAATGATGACTTATCAAAAGTTTTTTGGAGAATACAATCATATTGCAGGACAGATTTTGCTTACAAAAAATACGATGATTAATCCTGTATCTAGAAATAATGCTAAAAATACATTTGATGAATTGTTTAATATGGGAGTAGTTCCTATTGTAAATGAAAATGATACTGTTAGCACTTATGAAATGAAATTTGGTGATAATGATACATTATCAGCGCTTGTGGCATCTTTGATAGATGCAGATTTACTTATTTTGTTATCAGATATTGATGGATTATACACGGATGATCCACATAGTAATCCGGATGCTGAATTGATTAAAGAAGTATCAGAGATTAATTCTGATATTTTGTCAATGGCTAAGGGTAGCACTGGAAGTGACGTTGGGACAGGTGGAATGGCAACTAAACTTATGGCAGCTAAGGTCGCAACAGAATCAGGTGCTGATATGATAATTGCTAATGCTTCTGACATTAGTGTCATTAGTGATATTTTTAATGGCGATTATTTAGGTACTAAATTTGTTAGGAAGAAAAATCCTAACTTTAATTTAGCAAATTTTATAATAGAAAGTATAGGGTAGCACAAAATGACAAAAGAAAAAATTGATAGAATTAACGAGTTATATCGTAAGTCTAAAGAGCAAGGATTAACACCTGAAGAAAAAAAAGAACAATTGATTTTAAGAAAAGAATTTATTGCTGATATTAAACAAAATGTTGCTAGTCAGCTAAATAATATTGATGTGGTTCAGGCAGATGGCTCTGTGAAAAATTTGGGCGAGGAGCACGCAAAAAAACATAAAGGACAATAGTTATCATGGAAGAAAAAAAGAAGAAGCTTAGACAAAAAGCGTTATCTCAAAGAAAATTATTGCCTATAGGTATAAAAAGAGCAAAAAGCAAAAAGATAGTTGAGAGTATTATAAACTCTGATGAATATAAGATAAATAATGTTTTTTTTGCATATGCGGCTTTAGAAGATGAAGTGAATATAGATGAATTTATTATTCAAGCATTAGCTGATAATAAAAAAGTTTTTTTGCCTAGAGTAAAAAAAGATAGTATGAATTTTTATCAAATTGAATCTTTATTAGATTTAGAAAATGGTAGTTTTAATGTTAGAGAACCTAAAACGTATTGTAACAAATTCGAAGAGAATCTTTATAAGAAATTTTATGAAGGTGAGAGAAATTCTGATATTAATAAAACGGAACAAATTGTGGTCTATACTCCAGGTGTAGCTTTTACATTTAAAGGCGAAAGAATGGGGTATGGAAAAGGATATTATGATAGATTTTTTGCAAAATATCCCAAGCTTTTAAAGATAGGAGTTGCTTTTAAGGAGCAGCTATATGAAACAACGTATTCACAGAAGTACGATGTGTTTTTAGATAAAGTGATTTTTGAATAAGTTTGTTATGATATTAAAATGGAGGATTAGTATGGAAATAAGAGATCTATGTAAAAGAGCTTTTGAGGTTAAACATGAGGTTGCAAAATTAACAACAAATGAAAAAAATAAAATATTAATAGATGCTGCTGCTCAGTTAGTGGAAGACACAGACTTGATTATAAAAGCTAACGAAATTGATATGAAAAATGCAAAACAGAATAATATGCCACAAGGCTTGCAGGATCGTTTATTGCTTACAAGCAAAAGAATCGAGGATATGGCTGATGGATTAAGACAGGTGGCCAATTTACAAGATCCAATTGGTAATGTTTTATCAATGACTAAACGTCCAAATGGTCTTGTGATTGGAAAAAAAGTTGTTCCTATCGGTGTTGTAGGTGTGATTTATGAAGCTAGACCAAATGTTACATCAGATGTATTTGCATTGTGTTTAAAAACTGGTAATTGTGCAATTTTAAAAGGCGGTAGTGATGCAATTAATTCTAATATTGCTGTTGTTGCTAGCTTACAAAAGGCAGTAGAGAAAAACAATGCACCAGTTGGTTTGGTTTCTATTATTGAAGATACATCTAGAGAGAAAACTAATGAATTTATGAAAATGAATCAATATGTTGATGTCTTAATTCCAAGAGGTGGAAGCGGATTGATAAAATCTGTAGTTAATAATTCAACAATTCCTGTAATAGAAACAGGAACAGGAAACTGTCACATTTATGTTGATGAGAGTGCTGATTTTGATAAAGCATTAGCAATAATAAAAAATGCAAAGACTCAGCGTATTGGAGTTTGTAATGCAACAGAATCTTTAGTTGTTAATAGTAAAATTGCAGCTGATTTTTTACCAAAATTATATGATACTTTAAAAGAAAAAAATGTTAATTTATATGCTGATGATAAAGCCATGGAATGTTTAGGTGAAAAATCATTAGTAAATAAAGCTACAGATGAAGATTGGGGAAAAGAATACCTTGACTACAAATTATCTGTTAAAGTGGTTGATACAGTTGATGAGGCTATATATCATATTAATAGATATAACACTGGGCATTCAGAAGCAATCATAACGGAAAGTTATTCTAATGCACAGAAGTTTTTAGATGAAGTAGATGCTTCATGTGTATATGTTAATGCATCTACAAGATTTACAGATGGAAATGAATTTGGTTTTGGTGCAGAAATAGGCATTAGTACTCAAAAAATACATGCGAGAGGACCAATGGGACTTGAAGCACTTACAAGTTCAAAATATATCATTTACGGAAACGGTCAAATAAGATAGTTTCAAAAAATGAAGAAATAGAGGAACATATGAGAGATTTTGAATTAAATTTAACTCCTGAACAGGAATCAAAAAGACAATATGAATACATGGAAAAGGCAAAAGAGTTAGTTTTTGCAAAAGAAAAGGAACTAGGTAGAAAGTTAACTTTTTCTGTTGTAACATTTGGCTGTCAAATGAATGCTAGAGATTCTGAAAAACTTGTTGGTATTTTAACAGAAATGGGCTATGTTGAAGTAGAAGATGAACATGCTGATTTTGTTGTGTATAATACATGTACAGTTAGAGAAAATGCGGACAACAAGGTTTGGGGAAGATTAGGATATCTTCAAAACTACAAAAAGAAAAATCCACATATGATCATTGGATTATGTGGTTGTATGATGCAAGAGACCGGTGTAATTGAAAAATTAAAGAAAAGTTATAAGTATGTTAATTTGATTTTTGGTACACATAATATTTATAAATTTGCAGAACTTGTATATAGATGTTTATCAACAGATAAACAAGTTATTGATGTATGGAAAGAAAATGATAAAATTGTTGAAGATTTACCAATTAAACGTAAATTCAAATTTAAATCTGGAGTTAATATCATGTTTGGATGTAATAACTTCTGTAGTTATTGTATTGTTCCATACGTTAGGGGAAGAGAAAAGAGTCGTGAGCCTAAGGATATTATTAGAGAAATAGAAGGTCTTGTAGCTGATGGAGTATGCGAAGTTATGTTATTAGGACAAAATGTAAATTCTTATGGTAAAAACTTAGAAAATCCAATGACTTTTGCAAATCTATTACGTGAAATTAATAAAATCGAAGGATTAAAACGTATAAGATTTATGACATCTCATCCAAAGGATTTGTCAGATGATTTAATTTTAGCAATGAAAGAATGTGATAAGGTATGTGGTCACATGCATTTACCACTTCAATCAGGAAGCTCGAGAATTTTAAAAATCATGAATAGACATTATGATAAAGAAAAATATTTAGATATTGTTAGAAAATTAAGAGAAACTATTCCTGATATTGCTATTACAACAGATATTATTGTTGGTTTTCCTGGAGAAACAGAGGAAGATTTTCAGGAAACATTAAATGTAGTAAAAGAAGTTGAATATGATAGTGCCTTTACATTTATTTATTCAAAACGTACAGGTACTCCAGCTGCGACAATGGATAATCAGGTTCCACCAGATGTTGTTAAAGAAAGGTTCAATCGTTTGCTAAAAGAGGTACAGGAAATATCAGCTAAAAAAGCAAAAAGTTTAGAAGGCAAAGTTGTACCGGTCTTAGTAGAAAGTTTAAATGATCATGATGATTCCTTAGTAACAGGTCGTTTAGAGAATAATCTTGTTGTTCATTTTAAAGGAACAAAAGATATGATAGGTAACATATATAATGTTAAATTAGAAGAATCAAAAGGATTTTATTTCTTAGGAGGCTTAGCATAATGCCCCAGAAGATGGGAAAAAATGATATATTGTTACTCGTGTTTTTAGGAATAATTTTTGTTATGTTTTTTACCTTCTTTTACCTTTTTGAGGTAAGGGAAGGTAAAAATATTGTTGTCACAGTTGATGGAGAAGAATATGGTAAATATACGCTTTCCAAAGATCAGAATATTCAAATAAAAAAAAATGGTAAAGTGACAAATGAAATTCAAATAAAAGACGGAAAAGCATCCATGAAATGCGCCAATTGTCCGGATAAGTTGTGTGTTAAACAGCATGCAATTTCTAAAAAAAATGAAACAATAGTGTGTTTGCCTAATAAGGTAGTTGTTACAGTGACTGATGATAATAATAAAAATGATAAAGACAAGAATAACAGTGATTTAGATGCAATTTCTAAGTAATATATGCACTAAGTTGGAGAGGATATTTTGCAAAATAAGAAGATAACTAGAATGGCTTTTTTTACAGCACTTGCTATGATTTTTAGTTATATAGAAACTATGATACCATTTAACATAGGAATTCCAGGAATTAAATTGGGCTTGGCAAATATTATTGCAGTATGGGCGCTGTATGTATTTGAATTTAGGGAAGCAGTTTTGATTTCCTTTTTAAGAGTGGTTTTGATAGGATTTTTATTTGGAAATCCTGTTGGAATTATTTATTCACTATCAGGTGCAGGTTTGAGTCTTATTGTAATGGGAATCCTAAAAAAAACGGAATTATTTCATTGTATTACAATAAGTATTTATGGTGGAGTGTTTCATAATATCGGTCAAATTATAGCAGCTGTTTTTATAGTTGAAAATTATAAAATAATTTATTATGTACCGGTTTTGATGATAGTTGGTACATTTACAGGCCTTTTGATAGGTATAGTTTCATTCGAAGTATTGAAAAGAACTATACATATTTTTAAAAAGGAAGTATAGTAAAGTGCTGTGAATAGCTAATGAAGATCATAGAATAGAATTGCATATTATAAAATTATAAGGTGAGATTATGTATAGATATATAAAAGGACAACTTACAGAAATTGATGCTGGTAGCATCGTAGTTGAGGCAGCAGGAGTAGGATACAGTTTAATAGTTTCTGCGCAAACACTTAATTTGGTTCCACAAATTGGACAAGAAGTGAAGGTATACACTTATTTAGCTGTACGTGAGGATGCTATGATTTTGTATGGCTTTTTAAATAAAGATGAACTGAATGTTTTTAGATGTTTGATAGGAGTAAATGGTGTCGGCCCCAAAGTTGCAATTGGAGTTTTATCATCATTAACAACTAATGAAATTAGATTTGCAATCGCGGCAAAAGATAATAAAGCTATTTCGAAAGCACCAGGTATAGGTCCTAAAACAGCACAACGAATTATTTTAGAATTGCAGGATAAACTTAAACTTGAAGATGCAATTAATAGTAATTTAAAAGAAGGTGTGTCTAATGTTAATATTCAGACTAACAGAATTAAGGAAGATGTTATTTTAGCATTAAATTCTTTAGGATTCAGTTCTTCAGAATCTTTAAATGCTGTTTCGAAGGTTACAATAACTGATGAAATGGATAGTGATGACGTTTTGAAGGCTGCTTTAAAAAATATATAAAAACAATTTTTGAGAGGCTAAATAATGGAAAAAAGAGTTATTTCAACAAAGATACAAGAAGAGGATATAAAAATTGAGAAAACTCTTAGACCGCAGACGTTAGATGATTATGTGGGACAAGAGAAAATAAAAAATAATTTAAAAGTATATATTGAAGCAGCTAAACAGAGAAGGGAAGCATTAGACCATGTATTATTTTATGGACCTCCAGGTTTAGGAAAAACTACGTTAGCTAATATTATTGCAAATGAAATGGGAACAAATATTAAAGTTACATCAGGTCCTGCAATTGCAAAACCGGGTGAAATGGCTGCTATTTTAAATAATCTTTCAGAGGGCGATGTACTTTTTGTTGATGAGATTCATAGATTAAATAAACAAGTTGAAGAAGTATTGTATCCTGCAATGGAGGATTTTACTATTGATGTGGTGATTGGAAAGGGCGAGTCAGCTAGGTCTATACGTTTGAATTTACCACATTTTACATTAGTTGGTGCAACAACAAGAGCTGGAATGCTTTCTGCACCATTGAGAGATCGATTTGGTGTAGTAAGTCATATGGAATATTATAACGTTGATGAATTAAAATCTATTATTATTGCATCTGCTTCAAAACTTGATGTAGGAATAGATGATGAAGGTGCTTTTGAGTTGGCAAGACGATCTAGAGGAACACCACGTTTAGCAAATCGTTTGTTAAAGAGAGTTAGAGATTTTGCAGAAGTTAAGTATGATGGAATTATTACATATGATGTCGCAACTTTTGCATTAGATTTATTAGAAGTTGATAAATATGGATTAGATAAAAATGATAGAAATATTCTTATGACCATAATTGAAAAATTTGGTGGAGGACCAGTAGGAATAGAGACTTTAGCGGCTTCTTTAGGTGAAGATTCAGGAACAATAGAAGATGTTTATGAACCTTACCTTGTAAAGAATGGTTTTATAATTAGAACACCTAAGGGGCGAGTAGCTACAGAACTGGCTTATAATCATTTTAGGATAAAGAGACCGGAAGATTTAGAGTAATAATATCTATCTGATTGTTTTACATAATCTTTATATATGATATAATCAAATAAATGAAAAATCTTTGTTTAGTTTGGGGGAATAGTATGTCAGCAAAAACAAGTGCAGAAGTAGTTATAGGTGGAAAAGTTTATACTTTGTGTGGATATGAAGAAGAAGAGTATCTACAAAAAGTTGCTATTTATATCAACAATAAGATTCAAGAATTAGATGAGAATGAAGATGTAAAGAGATTATCAACTCAAATGAAATCGACATTGTTGGAATTAAATATTGCAGATGACTACTTTAAGGCGAAAGATTTAGTACAAAAATTAGAAAATAATATTGAAGCAAAAGAAAAAGAAGTATATGATTTAAAACATATTTTAATTTCAAATCAAAAGCAATCTGATGAAGATCAGGAGATGATAAAGAGGTTGAAAGAGGAAAATAAAGAACTCTTGCTTAACAAAGAACGCTTAGAAAAGGTGTTAGAAGAGCAACTTCTAGAGAATGATAATTAAAATATGTTTTTTCGTTATTTCATAAATATTTTGTTGAATTTTTTGAGGTGAATTTTTAACAATGAATAGAAATATTATGGAATTATTAGCACCAGCTGGTTCACTTGATATTTTTAAGGCAGTAATAAGGGCAGGAGCGGATGCAGTTTATGTTGGAGGTAGTGCTTTTGGCGCAAGAGCATATGCTAATAATTTTACAAAAGAAGAAATGTTTGAAGCAATAGATTATGCACATATTCGTAATAGAAAAGTATATATGACAGTTAATACTTTAATGAAAAATAGGGAAATAAAAGAAGAATTAGTTGATTTTTTAAGACCTTATTATGAGCATGGTTTAGATGCTGTTATAGTACAAGATTTAGGTGCAATAGATATTATTAGAAAAGAATTTCCAGATTTGCCAATACATTCAAGTACACAAACCACTGTAACAGGTGTTGAAGGTGCTAAATTTATGAAAAATTTAGGTGTGACAAGAGTTGTAACGGCCAGAGAGATGGATTTATCTGAAATAAAAAGAATTCAAGACGAAGTTGGGATAGAAATTGAGACATTTGTTCATGGTGCGTTATGTTATTGTTATTCTGGACAATGCTTATTAAGTAGTATTCTAGGTGGAAGAAGTGGAAATAGAGGAAGATGTGCTCAACCATGTAGATTGCCATATTCTGTTTTAGATAATAAAAAAGAAGAATATGTAAGAGATAAATTTGTGTTGAGTCCAAAGGATCAAGCATTGATAGAATATTTACCACAAATGATTGAACATGGTATTTTTTCTTTGAAAATTGAAGGAAGAATGAAACAGGCAACTTATGCAGCAGGTGTAGTTTCTGTATATAGAAAATATTTAGATAAAGCAATCGAATATTACGAGGGTGGCATAGAATCATATAAAGTAAGCAAAGAAGATTATCAAATGTTAATGGATTTAGGTAATCGTTGTGGCTTTACAGATGGATATCTTAGAGAGCATAACGGAAAAGATATGATTACAATATCTAAGCCAAATCATGAGAAGACTAAAGGACAGTTGCAGGATTTAATTACTGCAAAATACGTAGATAAAGAAGAATATATTCCAATTAAAGGAAAGCTGTTTCTGCATAAAAACGCAGAAGCTTTTATCGAAGTAAAAAAAGATGATATTACTGTAAATATTCATGGTAATATTGTTGATGTTGCTCAAAATAGACCTTTATTACAAGAAGATGTTCGCAAGAGAATGAATAAAACAAAAGATACATCATTTTGTTTTGAATCATTTGAAATTGATATGGATGACGATATTTTTGTGCCAAACGGAGTATTGAATCATTTAAGAAGAGATGCATTAGATGCATTAAAAGAAAAAATGTTACAAAACAAGGCGGAGAGAATTGAGTTATCATTACCAGTGACAGAGAATCAAGAATCGAAAGTTGAAAATAAATCTTCAAATGAATTTAATATAATTTGTTCAATAGAAGATAGAAAAGTATTAGATTCGGTTTTGAAGCATGAAATGGTAAATGATATATATTTAGAAAGCGTTGCATATGCAAAAGCTTCGTTACTTGAAGAAATTAAAGAAGATATAAGCAAGATTAAAAAGAGTAATAAAAAGGCTTATTTTGTTTTACCAGCTATTTTTAGATATAATACTTCAAAAAGTTATAAGAACATAATACCAAGTATTGTAAACATGAATATTGATGGCTTTGTAGTTAAGAATTACGAAGAATTTCAATATATTTTAACAATTAAAAAAGAGTTAAATGTCGATTTTATAGTAATTCTTGACCATAATATGTATACGTATAATGATTTTTCGATAAATGAATTTACAAAAAAAGGTGCAGATATTGTTACTGTTCCTATCGAGTTAAATAAAAAAGAAATTTCACAAAGAGTAAACGATAATTCGGAAATGATTATTTATGGTTATTATGGTTTGTTGACATCAGCTCAATGTGTAAAGAAGACTACATTTGGTTGTGATAAGAAGAAAACAGTAACATATTTAAAGGATAGGTATAACAAATTGTTTCCAGTTAAAAACTATTGCGATGAATGCTACAATGTGATTTATAATACTTTGCCAGTTTATTTATTGGACAAAGTAGATGAGATAAAGAAAATGAACATTAATAGATTTCGACTTAATTTTACGATTGAGTCAAAGCTAGATGTAGATAAAATTATAGCGGAAATGGAAAAAAGAGTGAAAAAGCCATCTGAAAAAGCAGCAATAAATGTTAATGATTTTACAAGAGGACATTATAAAAGAGGAGTTGAATAAAAATGGATCATTTAGTGATGCTGATTTCTAAGTATATTATGATTTTTTTGTTTCTGATATATACATTTGAATGTTTTCATGTATTTAAGTTTACTGAAAATAAAGAAAAACAAAAATCAATATATAAAAAACAGCGAAGAAATATTTTTCTATTACATTTTATGGGTTTTTTGGTTATTTTTATATCGACTTTAAACCCGTTTATAATTGGATTTTACTTGATGCAGGTAGTGTTATTTAGTGGTATTTTCCTAATATATAAGATGTTTTATAAAAAAGCATCTGAGTTACTTTTAAATAATATGTGCATGTTTTTAAGTATAAGTTTTATAATAATTACTAGAATTTCAGTGGAAAAAGCTATGAAACAATTTATGATATTAGTTTTGGCAGCAATTTTTTCGTTGTTAATTCCATTAACAATAAGAAACGTGAAATTTTTTAGAAAATTTACATGGATGTACGCAGCAGTTGGCATTTTGTCGTTGCTTCTTATTTTGGTAGCTGGTAGGACAAGTTATGGAGCAAAATTATCTGTTTCTGTACTTGGCTTTTCATTTCAGGCATCTGAATTTGTTAAAATTTCATTCGTTTTTTTTGTAGCATCTATGCTTGAAAAAAATGTGGATAGAAAAAGATTAATTATAACGACTTCGATAGCAGCATTGCATGTTTTGATTTTAATAGCGTCAAAAGATTTAGGAAGTGCGTTTATTTTCTTTGTGACATATACTATGATGCTTTATGTTGCAACAGAAAATGTATTATATTTATTTGGTGGCTTTTTTTCAACTTTTTTAGGCTTATTTATAGCCTCACAATTATTTAGTCATGTCAAACAAAGAATAGTAGCTTGGAAAAATCCTTTAAGTGTAATAGATAAGGAAGGATATCAAGTCTGTCAATCATTATTTGCCATAGGAACTGGTGGCTGGTTTGGATTAGGGCTATGTCAAGGAAGACCAGATAAGATACCTGTTGTAGTTCAGGATTTTATTTTTGCAGCTATATCAGAGGAATTAGGCGGAGTCTTTGCATTATGTATTATAATGATCTGTATAAGTTGTTTCTTGATGATTTTGAATATTTCGATTGAAATGAAAGATTCTTTTTATCAGATGATAGCATTAGGATTGGGAACTACATATGCAATTCAAGTCTTTTTGACTATTGGAGGGGTAACTAAATTTATTCCATCGACTGGAGTAACTTTACCATTAGTAAGTTATGGTGGAAGTTCATTGCTCTCGACAATGATTATTTTTGGAATAATCCAAGGTTTATATATTATTCATTATGATAGATATATTGATAACAACAAGGGTAGTGGAACAGGTAAAACAAATTCACAACATGTTGGAGGTGGAATAAACAGTGAGTCAAAATACACACTTGAAGAATATGATTAATAAAATAAAAGATTTTTTAAATTCGAATCAAGCTGAAGTTGATAGACAAGAAAATGTAAAGAAAAGTAATAAACAATATACGGTCGTAATGTACATCTTTTTCTTTATGTTTTTGTGCTTAATGGGATATTTTTTGTATTTTCAAATGGTTGCACGAGAAAAATATGTAAACAGTCCATATAATTCATTGCAAAACGTAATGGCTGAACACGTAGATAAAGGAAAAATATTAACAAATGACGGAAGGGTTTTGGCAGAGACACAAATATCAAACGATGGAACAAGAAAGAGAGTATATCCATATAATAATCTTTTTGCTCATGTTGTTGGATATGATACACATGGTAAAGCTGGTTTAGAAAATAAAGAAAACATAAAACTTACTACTTCGCATGATGTTATGTTTACTCAACTTTACAATGAAGTTACTCAGAAAAAAAACAAAGGTGATAATATTATTACCACGCTTGATTATGATATTCAAAAAGTTGCATATGAAGGTTTAGGAAAATTTGAGGGTGCTGTAATTGTAATTCAGCCTTCTACAGGGAAGGTTTTATCGATAGTTTCAAAACCAGATTATAATCCAAATTTGATTGATGAAAACTGGAAACAACTGATTTCAAGTACAGATTCAGTATTATACAATAGAGCAACACAGGGAAAATATACTCCAGGTTCAGTGTTTAAGATATTTACTACTCTTGAATATTATAATGAAAATAAATCAACATATAAAGATTTTAAATATCGATGTAGAGGCGGTGAGGCAGCTTCGAATGGTTATATTCTTCATGATGCTGGTAATGAAAAACATGGTCTTGTGAATTTAAAAACTGCTTTTGCTGAGTCATGTAATTCTGCATATGCTCATATAGCAAAATCTTTGGATGCTAAAGGATTTACAGCTTTGTGTGATAGTTTACTTTTTGGTAAAGATTTACCTCTTAATCTAGAAACATCAAAGAGTAAATTTAGTTTTAATGATAATGACTCGGATTTTATTAAAATGAGTACAGGTATTGGACAAGGAAAAACATTAGTTTCTCCATTGCATATGGCTTTAGTAGCCTGTGCTATTGATAATAATGGTATTTTAATGAAACCATATTTGGTTGATAAAGTTCAAAATGCAAATGGAGATATAATTTCGGAAACTAAGCCTAAAAAATATAAGGAACTACTTGAACAGAATCAATCAGGCATAATGCAAGAATACATGGAGGAAGTAGTTAAAGAAGGTACAGCAACGAGATTAAAAGGACAGTCATATAAATGTTTTGGTAAGACTGGTACGGCGCAAATTGCAGATTCTGATGATACAACAAATGCATGGTTTGTCGGATATGGTAAAAAAGAAGGTTATGAAGATATTGCAGTTGCAGTTGTTGTTGAAAAATCAGGTTATGGAAGCAAGTATGCAATTCCGGTTGCTAAAAAAATATTTGATAAATATTTTAATACTAAAAATTAATTATTTGCCTATTATCGAAAAGTCAGTTATACTAAATAATATAATGAACATTAGGAGAAGAGGATGAAATGGTATAATAATTTATACATAAGTCCATCAGCAAAAAAGAAATCAAAAAAAATAGTTTGGAAAATAAAGCATAAAGCGGGTTTGATAAATGTGTATGTTATATCTTTAGCATCTAATTCAACCAACTTGCTAGATATTATACCATCAAGTGACCTGCTTTTTTTATCTTATCCAAGGAATGATGTAAAAGTTTTAGGAATAGCAAAGGGTTATGATGAAGCTGTAGAATTAGCATGTCAGATTGTAATGGAAGTGTATAGTAATACAGGTTCATTTAAAGTAAGGAAATATTTTCAAGATTCATTTAAGGAGGTCAGTCGATGAACTTCTTATTGATTTTAAAGATATTGTTTAAACTTATAGTCATTTTATTATGTTTGATATTATTTGTTATAGTCTCTATTTTATTTTATCCAATAAGATATAAGGTTAAAGGAAAAATAGATACAGAAAACAATTATATTAATGTTGATGGAAAGGTATCATGGCTATATCACATTTTAAATGCGTATTTTTATGCAAGAAAAGAGAATACAGATGATCTTGATACAGAAGTGTACCTTAAAATATTTTTTTATAAGAAATATTTTGTTTCGAGTCAAGAAAAGAATATGATTAAATCAGAATCAGAAGTAGATAGTTTTGAAGAACAGTTAAACTTAAATATACAGACTACTGATGATATAAAAACAATTTCTAAGAGCAACGAAAAAAGTGTGTTTTTAGATATTGCAGAAAATGAGAAGAATGTAGTACATTCAGAAGATAGAGGATATGTAGTACAAGCAGAAACTGAAAAACATGAAGAACATAAAAATCATACAGAAACTATAGAAGATAAAGGTGTAACGAAAAATAATGACGAAATCAATGTATCCTATCCTAAAAAGATAGTCACGATGTTGATGAAATTTTTTAAGAAAGCAAAGTCGTTATTCATAATTAGAAAAACTGGATTAAAAAAGCAGAAATTTAAAAAGAAAAAACAAAAAAAATATAATAAAATTGTTGGACTCTACAAGAAAATTGTTAGGCTATATAATAAAATTAAGGCTATATATAAAGACCCTAATTTTAAGTATACGGTTTTATTTTTAAAAGTAAAGGTTATAGCTCTTTTGAAGATAATATTTCCAAAAAGATTTAAAGGTACAGTAGAGTTTTCTTTGAATGATCCAGATAAAACAGCAATGATTACATCATTTTTTGTATTGTTTCCTGTTTTTTATAAAAAAGGTGGAGGTAATATATATCCTGATTTTAAAACAAACAAGAAGTATGTTTTAGCTGATTTTGAATTAAAGGGACATTTTATGCTATTTAATATAATCATTATTTTACTTCAAATTTGGTTTGATAAAAAAGTAATGAAGCTTTATCATAAAATTAAAAGAGTAAAGAGAGCATAGTGTCTAGAAGTGAAAATAAAAAAGGAATGCGGAGGGATAAAAATGTCAGAAAATTCATTTAATAATACTGTAGAATCATTATTTAAAGGTATGGATAGTTTTATTTCGACTAAAACTGTTGTAGGCGATGCAATTCATATTGGAGATACTATTATTTTACCATTAGTTGATGTTTCATTTGGTGTTGCAGCTGGTGCATTTTCAAAGAAAGAGTCGGAAAGTGGAGCAGGTAGTATGGGTGGAAAAATTATGCCTAGTGCTGTTCTAGTTATTCAAAATGGTACAACTAGATTAGTTAATGTTAAAAATCAAGATAGTATTACTAAGATTTTAGATATGGTTCCAGATTTTGTTGATAAATTCAATGAGTTTAGAAAGAATAAAAAAGAAAACAAATTAGATGATATTGACGAAAATGTAAAAGAAGAAGCAAAAGCTGAGATGGAAGATATTCTTTCAAAGTCTATAGAAAACAATAATTAGAAAAAAATCCCAATCAATTCTAGGTATTTCTAGATATTGTTTGGGATTTTTTCAGATAAAAAATATCAGTAGTTACGATTATACCAAAAAAGCTGCTAGATAATCCTTCTAACAGCCTTCTCTAAGGATATCATCACTATGCTCTTTCAACTTTACCTGATCTTAAGCAAGAAGCACATACATATAACTTCTTAGATGCTCCATTAACTTTACAACTTACACGTTTGAGGTTAGATTTCCAAACTCTGTTTGATCTTCTATGAGAATGGCTAACTTGATTACCATAATGAACGCCTTTTTCACAAATTGCACATTTTGCCATGATATTGCACCTCCTTGCATCTCACTAAGTTTTACTATCATTTATATCGGATAGTAAATACTCACAACGATAATATTTTATCAGATGGAGAATATTATTGCAAGAAAAAAATTAAAATTTAAGGGAAAAATTATTTTGTTTATAAAAGATGGTTTGCTTTTTAATAAAAATTAGGTATAATATATTATAACTACGTCACAATTTCATGGAGGTAAGATATGAAAGGGCAAATGGATACCCAATATGGGAAAATTTTGATTGATGATGATGTTATAGCAACATATGCAGGCTCTGTAGCAGTAGAGTGCTTTGGAATTGTTGGTATGGCAGCGGTTAATATGAAAGATGGTCTTGTTAAATTATTAAAAAGAGACTATATGGCTCATGGCATTTCCGTTAATGTTAATGCGGAGAATAAGATTACAATAGATTTTCATGTGATAATTGCTTATGGAATAAGCATTAATACAGTATCAGATAACTTGATGGATACAGTTAAATATAAAGTTGAAGAATTTACAGGCATGGAAATTGATAAAATCAATATTTACGTCGAAGGCGTACGTGTTATTGATTAAGGAGGACTATTAAATTGAAAATTACCAGTATTAAAGCAGATTTATTGGCAAAAATGTTTTTAGCTGGAGCTAAGAATTTAGAAGCAAAGAAAGAATGGATTAATGAACTTAATGTGTTCCCAGTTCCCGATGGAGATACAGGTACTAATATGTCTATGACTATAATGTCTGCGGCAAAAGCTGTTAGCGAGTTAGAAGAGCCTACAATGGATAAACTTGCTAAGGCTATCTCTTCTGGTTCTTTAAGAGGAGCAAGAGGAAACTCTGGTGTTATTTTATCGCAACTATTCAGAGGCTTCTGTAAAGTAATAAAAGAATATGACGAACTAGACGTTGTTATTTTAAGTGAAGCAGTTCAAAAAGCTGTTGAAACAGCTTATAAGGCAGTAATGAAGCCAAAAGAAGGTACTATTTTAACAGTAGCAAAAGGTGGAGCTAATAAGGCTGAAGAACTATCAACAAAAACAGATGATGTAGTAGAGTTTGTTTCAGGCGTTATTGAAGAAGCTGAGTATGTTCTTAGCAAGACACCTGATATGTTGCCAGTTTTAAAACAGGCTGGAGTAGTTGACTCAGGCGGACAAGGTTTAGTACAAGTTTTAAAAGGTGCATTTGATGCGTTAACAGGTAAAGAAATTGATTATACAATTGAATCAAATGAAGTATCTAAATCATCTGAAGGCAAAGTAGCCGAACAGCCACAAGAAGTTGAAATTAAATTTGGATATTGTACAGAGTTTATTATTATGTTAAATAATCCAATTTCAGATAAAGAGGAAAAGGCATACAAGTCATATCTTGAATCAATTGGTGATTCTATTGTAGTAGTTGCAGATGATGAGATTGTTAAGACACATGTTCATACAAACGATCCGGGTTTAGCGATTCAAAAAGCATTGACATTTGGTGCATTATCAAGAATTAAAATTGATAATATGAGAGAGGAACATCAGGAAAAACTTTTAAAAGAAGCAAATAAAGTAGCAGAACAACAGCCTAAAGAAGAATCCAAAATGGAGCACAAAGAGGTTGGATTTATTGCAGTTTCAATTGGTGATGGTATAAATGAAATATTAAAAGCACTTGGGACAGATTACATCATTGAAGGTGGACAGACAATGAACCCTAGTACAGATGATGTATTAAATGCAATTGAAAAGGTTAATGCAGACACTATTTATGTTTTACCTAATAATAAAAATATTATAATGGCTGCTAATCAGGCTGCATCATTATGCGAAGATAAAGACATTGTAGTTATTCCAACTAAGACAATTCCACAGGGAATTACAGCATTAGTAAACTATGTAGTTGGAGCTTCTGCAGAAGAAAATAAAGAAAATATGATGTCAGAAATCGAAAATGTAAAAACTGGTCAGGTTACATATGCTGTTAGAGATACAGAAATTGATGGAAAAGAAATCAAACAAAACGATTTTATGGGAATAGGAGATAAATCTATTCTTTCTGTTGGACAAGATCTTGAAGCAACTACATTAGAGATGGTAGATGAGATGGTAGACGAGGATTCTGCAATTGTAAGTATTTACATCGGTGCTGATGCTAAGGAAGAAGATGCTGATAAGATTTCGGCAAAAATTCAAGAAAAATATGCAGACTTAGAAGTTGAAGTTAATAATGGTGGACAACCAATTTATTATTATATAATTTCAGTAGAATAGTTTTAGGAGCTATATATGGAATTACAAACTTCAATTATCAATGTAAAAGGTATTGGCCCTAAAACTGAAGATATGTTAAAGAAAATAGGAGTATACACCGTAGGTGATATACTCCTTCATTTTCCTAGAAATTATTTATTATATCCTAAAGCACGCATGCTTGATAATGATATTGAATCAAATAAAACGTATGCTATAAGGGCTATTGTATCTAAAAATCCAATTGTAAAAAATAATACTAGAATTCCAATAACGTTGTTATATTTATATCATGCAGGTATAAATGTGGAATGTATTTGGTATAGAATGCCTTATATTAAATCTAAACTTATTCCGGGAAAATATTTTATTTTTTATGGTAAAATCAAGAAAAAAAACAATAGATTTGTTATGGAACAGCCGGTAGTTTATGATGAAAAAGAATATTCAAAAATTGAGGAAACTTTAACACCTATTTATTCATTAACGACTGGGTTGTCCAATAAATTAGTAACTAAAACAATTTTTGAAGTTTTAAAAAAAGAAAAATTATTCTTAGATTATTTACCTCAAAATATAAAAAATAAATATAATCTATGTGATTATAATTATGCAATAAAACAAATACATTTTCCTGATTCTATGGATAGTTTGATTATTGCCAGGAAAAGACTTGTTTTTGATGAGTTTTTTATATTTATTTTGGCAATGCAGTTACAAAAAAGTAGACAAATCAAAGAAAAGAATTCGTTTGTTTTTAAAAGAGATGATTTTGTTGAAAACTTAATAAAAAAACTACCATATGAGCTTACCAATGCTCAGAAGAGAGCGTTAGCTGAAGTGCAAACAGATCTTCAAAAAAACGTTTCTATGGAAAGATTAATACAAGGTGATGTTGGCTCAGGCAAAACAATTGTAGCCTTCTTAGCAATGTGTGAAGCTTTTAAAAATGGTTATCAGTCAGCGATTATGGCACCTACAGAAGTATTGGCCAGACAACATTATGATACATTTTTGGAATGGGCAACATTATTTGGATTAGATATTCCTTTAATTCTATTAACGGGTTCTATGACGGCAAAACAAAAGAGAGAGGCTTATGAGAGAATCCTAAATACACCAAATGCTATGATTATAGGTACTCATGCAGTTATTCAAGATAAAGTTGAGTTTTGTAATTTGGCTCTTGTTGTAACAGATGAACAGCATAGATTTGGAGTAGAACAAAGGAGTACTTTTTCAAAAAAAGGTGAATTACCCCACATTATTGTAATGAGTGCTACACCTATTCCTAGAACACTCGCAATTATTTTATATGGTGATTTAGATGTTTCGATTATAGATGAGGTTCCAGCTAGGCGATTACCTATTAAAAACTGTGTAGTTGATTCGAGTTATAGAAATAAAGCATATGAGTTTATAGCTTCTCAGGTAAAAATGGGACATCAGGCATATGTTATATGTCCTTTGGTAGAAGAATCTGAGAATATGGATGGTGAAAATGTAACAGATTATACAAAGACATTACAACAGATATTTAAGAATAAGATTAATGTTGCTATGCTTAATGGTAAAATGAAACCTTCAGAGAAGAATAAAATAATGGAAGCATTTTCAAAAAATGAGATACAGGTGTTGGTTTCAACTACAGTAGTAGAAGTTGGGGTTAACGTACCGAATTCAACAGTTATGTTAATTGAAAACGCAGATAGATTTGGTTTAGCTCAATTGCATCAATTAAGAGGAAGAATTGGTCGTGGCGATGCCCAGGGATATTGTATAATGATTAACACATCTAGAAGTAAAAATGCAAAAAAGAGATTAGAGATACTTAATAAATCTAATGATGGCTTTTTTATTGCAAGCGAAGATTTGAAACTGAGGGGACCAGGGGATTTCTTTGGTATTCGACAAAGTGGAGAATTTAATTTTCAGCTTGCAGATATTTATCAAGACGCTGATGTTTTGAAAAAAGCGGCAGATAGTGTAAATGAGATATTAGATCAGGACGCTTTATTACAAGATGATAGCAATAAAAATTTGAAAATATGGTTAGAAAGGCATTTAAGCGATAGCCTTCAGAAAATCAATTTATAAAAGGATGGCAATGCCATCCTTTTTATACTGTTATATATTTTAAGAATTAATCAATCTTTTTTAAATTTGATATATCAGGAATCGCAATCAAAGAGTAGTTAGTATAGTAAACTACAAAACCTGGTGCACCGGAATTTGGCTTTTTGACATTTTTCTTTTGCAAGTAGTCTATTTCAACTTTTTCATTTTCACGCCCACTAGAATAATATGCAGCTAAACTACCTGCTTCTTCAAATACTCTGTCAGGTAATTCAGTGTTATTTGATTTTACAATAACATGTGAACCAGGCATACCCTTTGCGTGAAACCACCAATCATTTCCTGTAGCAAATTTAAAAGTTAGTTGATCGTTTTGGTAATTATTTTTTCCAACATAAATATCATAACCATCACTTGAAACATAGTGAAAAGGTTTGCTCTTTATTTTATTTTTTTTGTTATTTTTATGTTTTTTAATATATCCAAAATCAATCAATTCTTCTTTGATTTGAACAAGGTCCTCAGCAGAAGTTGCAATATCAATTGAAGATAAAATAGATTGTAAATGCTTAATATTGTGATCAGTTTCATCAATTAGTTCGGTCAAAGCTTCGTATGTACGTTTGAATTTTTGATATTTATCAAAATATTTTTTTGAATTCTCTTGAGGAGTCATAGTTGGATCAAGAGGAATTTTGATAATTTTGTTATTGTCGTAGTAGTTAGGTGCTTCTAAAAATCTGGCATCCGGATCAAGATTATAACCGTATGAATTAATCAGTTCACCGTAAATTCGGAATTTATCACGTTTATTAGTGTCTTTTAATTGTTTAGTTTGCAAATCTAATTTTTTTTGATTACGTTCTAAAGCTGTTGTAACAATATGGCGTAATTCGTGCGATTTTTGACGAATTCGAGAGTGGTTGTTTCTTTCCTTGTAGAAAAGTTCTAGTACTTCCGAAATAGAATCATAAATTGTTGTGTTATAATCCTGGTATTGCAATAGATTGACGGAAGAAAACTCAATAGGAGCTTTTTTTTCTCTAACGATACATGGTTGGAATTTATCATTTTTCAAATCTTCAATAAACCAGAAAAAAGTATTCGCAACGTGTTGCATTGTATCATCTGAAAAAGCACTAACAGAACTGTCGCCATCTATTCCTGAACGATAACAAACCTCACTTGCTATAAGAGGACTGATACCATTAAAAGAAGTATAAATCGCTTTTATTACAGAAAGCGGTTTTGCATGAATAACGTCGAATATTTCGGACGAATTTTTAATTTTGAAAGGATCAATTTTGTCGCCCTGTGTATTTGGCATGAAATATTTTCTGCCAGGTAGAACTTCACGCAAAGAACTTACTAAACAAGAAACATGTTTAATACTGTTTATAATAGTGTTATCACTATCGCAAAAAATAATATTTGAGTGTTTACCCATTAATTCGATAATCAATGTTTTTTGTGATAAATCACCCATTTCATTTAAATGTTCAATTTCTAAATGTATAATTCTATCAAAACTAGGTTGATAAATCTTAGTTATACGCCCATTTGCTATGTGTTTTCTAAGAACCATACAAAAAGTTGGCGCCTGAAGAGGTGCTGGCTTATTTTCTTTGGTTAAACACATAAAAGGCAGTGATGCATTTACTGAAATAAGCAAACGATTTGAGCCTTTTGTACCTTTAAAAGTTAAAAGAATTTCATCTTTTTCAGGTTGGGAAATTTTACTAATTCTAGAATTTAAAATAGTATTATTCAGTTCATGAACTAAATTAGATATAACGATACCATCAAAGGCCATAGTCTTTACCTCCGCATAAAAAATAAACAAATTAATTATACAAAAAATAAATAAAAATATCAATGATGTATTTGACGAATTGATAATTTGGCATTATAATAAAATACGATTATGCATTTTGGTGCATATGAATTTTCGTAAAAGTTTTATATGTTTTGTTTTATGCATGTTGTGATGTGTAAAAACATATAAGATTTTGGAAAGGACACTGTAATGGTAAAAAGTATGACAGGCTTTGGTCGTGCAGAATTTGTCGACGAAAATTGTAGATTTACAATCGAAATCAAATCTGTAAATCATAGATATCTTGACATTAATGCTAGAATGCCTAAAAAGCTTAATTCATTAGAAGGTAAAATTAGAAATCTTTTAAAAGAATATGTACAAAGAGGCAAAATTGATATATATATAACTTATGAAGACTTAAAAGATAATAATCAGTCACTTCATTACAATGAGGATATGGCTAAACAATATCTTGATTATTTGAACCAGATAAGTGAAAAATTTGGCCTTGAGAATGACGTTCGAGTAAGTACTTTATCTAGATATCCAGATGTTTTTGTTATGGAAGAAAAAGATGCTGATGAAGACGAGTTATGGCCTAAGCTAGAGGCAACTATTAGAAAGGCAGCTGATGCATTTAGCGAGTCTAGGTTGAAAGAAGGTGCTAATCTTCATAAAGATTTACAAGAAAAACTTATTAACATGCAGAAATATGTTGATATAATTGAAGAAAAATCACCAGAAATAGTAAATCTATACAAAGAAAAACTCGAAGAAAGAATTAAAGAGATTTTTGAAGAGGGCAAAGTTGATGAATGGAAACTAGCCACAGAGGTTACCTTGTATGCGGATAAGGTTTGTGTTGATGAAGAAATAGTCAGATTAAGAAGTCATATAAAAGCTGCAATAGATGAGATGAACGATGAAGAGATAGAAGATGTTGGTCGTAAGTTAAATTTCATTGCTCAAGAGATGAATCGAGAAGCGACTACAATTCTTTCAAAAGCAAATAATATTGATATTTCAAGTGTAGGAATCGAATTGAAAACAAATATTGAAAAAGTTAGAGAGCAGATTCAAAATATAGAATAGGTGCTTATGAAAAAAATGATAAATGTTGGTTTTGGAAATTTGGTTAATGCGGACAAGGTTATAGCCATTGTTTCAGCAGAATCAGCTCCAGCTAAAAGACAAATAACTTATGCAAAAGATAATCATAAAATAATCGATGCTACACAAGGTCGAAAGACTAAAAGTATTATATATACTTCAGATGATTATATAATTACATCATCTCTTCAAACAGATACTTTGATAAATCGATTTGAGTGTTAAGCGATAATTAACTTTATGTGTATAATTGATTGAATAAAAGAAATAGAAAAAGAGGTATCACGATGAGCGAGAAGCAAAAAGGTATTTTAGTCGTTGTTTCTGGGTTTTCCGGGGTAGGAAAAGGCACAATAATGAAAAAGTTACTTGAGGAGCATAGAGATGATTATGCTTTGTCGGTTTCAGCAACTACAAGAAGTCCTAGAGCAGGTGAAATTCATGGTAAGTCATATTTCTTTGTTTCGAAAGAAAAGTTTGAGGATATGATAGAAAAAGATGAATTGATAGAGTATGCTCAATATGTAGGTAATTATTATGGAACACCTAAAGAATATGTGTTTAATCAGCTGAACGATGGAAAAAGTGTTATACTAGAAATAGAAATACAAGGAGCACTTAAGATTAAAGAACAATTTAAAGATACAAAGTTGTTGTTTATAACAGCACCAAGTGCTAAAGAGTTAAAATCACGTTTAGAGAATCGTGGAACTGAGACAGAGGACGTTATTAGTTTTAGAATGAATAGAGCGGTTGAAGAGGCAGAAGAAATAGAAAAATATGATTATCTTGTATGTAACAGAAATGTTGAAGAAGCTGTCTCAAAGGTACACACTATTATTCAAAATTGTAGGTTTAACAATCTTGATGAAATTAAGCAAGATTTAATTATAAATAATACAGAATATATTAATCAGATGAGAAGTGAATTAAAAGACTTTTCGAAAGGAGAATAAGAATGATACATCCATCATATGTAGAATTAATGAAAGTAGTAAATAGCGATGCGGCAGAAATAGGAGAAGAACCTGTAGTAAATAGTCGTTATTCAATAGTTTTAGCATCAGCTAGACGTGCAAGACAGATTATTGCTGGTGCAGAACCATTTGTTGCTAATCCAAAATGTGACAAACCTCTTTCAATAGCAGTTGAAGAGTTATATAATGGTCAAGTAAGAATCTTATCAGAAGAAGAAGCACAACAGCTTGAAGAGAGTAAAAAAGTACAAAGTGAGTCTGAGAACGTTGAACAAAATGTAGATACAATCGAAGAAAACGAAATAATTGAGAATTTATAAAAACGAAGGAATGGCTATGCCATTCCTTTTAAAAGTGAGGTTATATGAAGTTATTATTTATTTCACTGGGCTGTGATAAAAATTTAGTAGATTCAGAATTTATGATAGGTAAGTTGACTGCAAATGGAATTACACTTACAGACGATGAAACAGAAGCTGATATTATAATAGTTAATAGTTGCTGTTTTATTGGTGATGCAAAGGAAGAAAGCATTAACACTATTCTTGAGATGGCTCAACAAAAAGAAACAGGAAATTGTAAGTCATTAATTGTTACTGGATGTTTGGCTCAAAGATATCAAGATGAGATAAAGAAAGAAATTCCAGAGGTTGATGCAATTATTGGAACTAATTCGTATGACACAATCTTGGATGCCGTAAAAGAAACATTGAATAATACATATTATAAATGTATGAAAGATTTTGAAGGATTTCCAAAGATTGATTCTAAAAGAAGTGTTACGACAGGAGGACATTATGCATATCTAAAAATTGCGGAAGGTTGTAATAAAAGATGTACATATTGTATTATTCCATATATAAGAGGAAATTACAGAAGTATTCCAATTGAAGAATTAGTTAAACAAGCAACAGAGTTAGTTGAGGCTGGAGTAAAAGAATTAATTTTGGTTGCTCAGGAAACTACACTTTATGGTATAGATTTATATAAAGAAAAATCATTGCATAAATTATTAGACGCATTGAATGAAATAGAAGGTTTAAAATGGATTAGAATTTTATATTGTTATCCAGAAGAAATTTATGATGAATTGATTGAATCAATTATCAGAAATAAAAAAGTATGTCATTATTTAGATATGCCAATTCAGCATTGTAATGATGATATATTAAAAAGAATGCATCGTAAAACTAATAAAAAAGACATAGAAAGAATTATAACAAATCTTAGAAATAAGATACCAGATATAACATTAAGAACTACTTTGATTACAGGTTTTCCGGGTGAAACCAAAGAGGCTCATGAGGAAATGCTTGAGTTTGTAGACAAATTTGAATTTGATAGATTAGGTGCGTTTACATATTCACCTGAGGAAGGAACACCAGCAGCTTCTTATGATGATCAGATTTCTGAAGATGTAAAAAAAGATTATCAGCTTGATATTATGGAATTACAAGAAGAAATCAGTTTTGAAAAGAATGAGCAGATGGTAGGACGTATCCTAGAAGCATTTGTTGAAGGAAAAGTTGCTGATGAAAATGTTTATATTGGTAGAACTTATAGAGATGCTCCAGGCGTAGATGGTTATATTTTTATAGACACAGATAAAGAACTTATGACTGGTGACATGGTTAATGTAAAGGTCACTGGTGCATATGAATATGATTTGATAGGAGAATTAGTATGAATTTACCAAACAGATTAACTTTATTCAGAGTGATATTGATTCCTTTTTTCGTATTCTTTGTCCTAGCACCATGGTTTGAAGGATATGGAAAATTTATTGCAGTAGCAATTTTTATTGTAGCTAGTTTAACTGATATGGCTGATGGAAAAATCGCTAGAAAGTATAATTTGGTTACGGATTTTGGAAAATTTATGGATCCGTTAGCTGATAAATTGTTAGTGTGTTCCGCTTTGATTTGTCTTGTTGAAACAAGACAATTGTTTTCGTGGATTGTAATAATAATTATTGCACGAGAATTTGTGATTAGTGGTTTTAGATTGGTCGCAGCTGATAATGGTATTGTTATTGCAGCTAGTTATTGGGGAAAATTTAAAACTACGTTTCAGATGTTAATGATTATTTCATTAATTGTTGAAGGACAATTAAATGAATTAGGTTATAAGTTTGTAGCTTTACATTATTTAGGTATTGCATTAACTTATATTGCATTAGCATTAACTATTATTTCGTTAATTGATTATTTGGCTAAAAATATTGATGTATTGAAGGAACAGAAATAATGTTAAATAAAACTTATGAGAAGAGATTATATGAGATATTAAAAGAAAAGAATTGGAAGTTATCTACAGCTGAAAGTTGTACAGGAGGTTTGGTGGCTGCTACCGTAGTTAACATCTCAGGTATTTCGGAATTCTTTGAAGAGGGGTTTATAACATATTCATCTAGAGCTAAGGTGAATCGAATCGGGGTTAATCCTAAAGTTATAGATGAGTATGGAGTTGTAAGTAATGAGACGGCCGAGGCTATGGCTTTGGCAGTTGCAAAAACAGCAAGTAGTGATTGCTCTATTTCAACAACTGGTGTTGCAGGACCTAATGGTGGAACTAGAGAAGTTCCAGTGGGATGTATATGTATAGGATGTTCTGTTAAGGGAAAGGCATATTCAGAAAAAGTGTTTTTTAATGGGACTAGACAAGAAATCAGACAACAAGCAGCTGTTGAGGCAATCAAGTATTTAGTAGATAAAATAGAAGAGGTATCATAATGAGAGTAATAGCAGGAACAGCGAGAAGATTACCACTTAAAGCACCTTTTGGAATGAATACTCGTCCAACTTCTGATCAAATTAAAGAGACATTATTTAATATGATTCAGGGTGATGTGGCTGGAGCATATTTTCTAGATTTATTTGCAGGAAGTGGGCAAATGGGAATAGAGGCTCTTAGTAGAGGTGGTTTATATAGCGTATTTGTTGAAAACAATAGAAAAGCTCAAGAGTGCATTGAAGATAATATTAAGTTTACGAAATTTGAGAAGGATTCTTTATTAATTAAGAGTGATGTAATTTCTGCACTTAGAACAATAGAGAATAAATATAAATTTGACATTGTTTTTATGGATCCACCATATAATAATGATTACGAAAAAGAAGTTTTGGAGTATTTGAAAAATTCATCGCTATTAAAAGAAGATACTTTGATTATCATTGAAGCATCTGTAGAGACTTCATTTGATTATTTGGATGAATTGGGCTATGAATTAATTAAATATAAAAAATACAAATCGAACGCACATATTTTTGTTAGAAAAAAATAATGTATTAGAAAAAATATGTTAAATATGGTATATAATAAAAGATAGAACTTCATTGTAAGTTTAATTGTAGGAGGCAATATGAGTAAGGCAGTATATCCAGGAAGCTTTGATCCATTGACTTTGGGACATTTGGATATAATAGGAAGAGCAGCAAAGATTTTTGATGAAGTTATTGTAGCAGTTTTGCGTAATAGTTCAAAAAATTCATTGTTTTCTTTGGATGAACGTGTTAGTATGATTATAGAAGAAACAAAAGAATTTTCAAATATAACAGTTGTGTCATTTGATGGATTACTTATTGATTATATGAAGAGGATAGATGCAAGTGTTATAATTAGAGGATTAAGAACGGTTACAGACTTTGAGTATGAATTTCAAATAGCTCAGACTAATCATGTTCAGGATACAAATATTGAAACAGTTTTTCTTACATCTGATTTGCAATATTCTTATTTGAGTTCTACCATAGTTAAGGAATTTGCATCTTATGGGGGAGATATTTCAAAATTTGTTCCAGAACGATTAATAGATAGGATTAATTTAAAATATCAAGACAGATAGGAGACTTTTGTATGAGTAGTAGCAGAATGGAACAGATTATTGAGGAAATTGAAGATTATATTGATGGTTGTAAGAAACAACCATTTTCACCTAGTAACATTATTGTTAATAGGGATGAAATGGAGGAATTGTTAGTCGAGTTAAGACGTAAAATTCCAGAGGAAGTAAAAAGATATCAGAAGATGATTAGCAATAAGGAAGCAATATTAGCGGATGCACAGGCTAAAGCAGATCAGATTATTGCGCAAGCTCAGATTCAAACAAATGAACTTGTTAGTGAACATCAGATCATGCAACAAGCGTATGCACAAGCAAATGAAGTTGTTTCTATTGCAACACGTCAGGCACAAGAGATTCTTGATAATGCAACAAGAGATGCCAATAAGATTAGATTGAGTGCTATGAATTATACTGATGATCAATTATGTTCAATTGAGGAGGCTTTATCTAGAGCTATTACAACATCACAAGAAAAATATGAATTATTTATTAATAATTTACAAGAACATTTAGATGTTGTAGTTGATAATAGAAAACAATTAAAGCCTGATAGAGATAACATTACAAAAGAGATTGAAGGATCTCAGGAAAATAATGTTAATAGAGATTCAGAATAGATTATAAAGATCGGTGTCAAGTTTTTTGATGCCGATTTTTTTATATAATCACATTTTAAAGACAAATAAAAAAATAATTACAAAAATAAAGAAGTACGAAAAGAGTATATGAAAGAGAGTAGATGATAGATGCGTTTAGATAAATTTTTAGCTGATTTGGGATATGGAACTAGAAGTGAGGTGAAAAGCCTAATTAAAAAAGGAAAAATTACAGTTAATGATATTAAAGTCAATAAACCAGAGACAAAAATTGATGAGTATAATGATAAAATAATGTATTTAAATCAGGTTATTGAATACAAGAAATATCAGTATTTTTTGCTTTATAAACCGAGTGGTTGTGTAACAGCGACGAACGATAATCTTCATAAAACTGTAATGGATTATTTGAAAGAAGAAACAAAAAAATATAAGAATTTATCTCCAGTTGGTCGATTAGACAAAGATACGGAGGGATTGTTATTAATAACCAATGATGGTCGATTATCTCATCATTTACTTTCACCAGCGCATCATGTTTCAAAAAAATATTATGTTGAATTAGATGGTGAGGTCAGCAAGAAATTAATTGAGGAATTCAAGGATGGAATCGATATAGGCGATGAAAAATTAACTAAGCCTGCTGTTTTAGAAATATTAGAGCCTAATAATTCTGCTTATTTAACTATAACAGAGGGACGTTTTCATCAAGTAAAAAGAATGTTTGAAGCTAAAAACTTAAAGGTGACTTATTTAAAGAGAGTAGAAATGTCAAGTTTAAACTTAGATGGACTTGAAAAAGGAAGTTATCGTGCATTGAGAGATAATGAAATAGATGAGTTGAAGATGAGTTGAATTGGATAGATTTAAATTTTATTATAATAATACTAAAAAACCAGTCCGAGAGGGCTGGTTTTTAGGTTGAAACAACTAACTATAAGTAGTAATATATAATCAATGCTATATGAATGGAGGAGCATATGAAAAATTATATTTTACTATTGCCTATTATATTTATATTCCATGATATGGAAGAAATTGTGGGTTTCGAACGTTTTTTAAAAAATCCTGATATATTTGTGAGATTTCCGAGTATAATATGTTTGCCCATAAGCATAATAGTTTTGAATAATTGTGCAGGATATATTGAATTTAGATTTATTGATGCTGTAGGAAGTGTTGTAGCAATTATAGTAATGATGGTCAATCTTAGATTAGCTCATAAACTTATGGATTTTTATAATAAAAAGTTGAATTTATATAATCTCTAACCAGTAGCAGAACTATTTACGTAGTCTATGCTTATTATAAGTTCTAACAGGGATCATTTTATTGAGTATAAACTTGTTGGTCGTGAAATTAATATGCTAAAAATGTAAAAAGTCTTACGTTTAAACTGTTTACAGAATTTGATGAATATAAAAGGTTGAAGAATAATACATTTTTAGTACTAAGGAGGATATAATGAATAAAAATAATATTTCAGCAGTTATTGGAACAAATTCGTGGGGAGGGAAGTTATACGGAAAAATAATTCGAGGGAACTATGTGCCAGAGAATGTTATTAAAGATGCTATGAAAGAAGCTAAAGATTGTGGTTTGGTAACTTATGATTTAGCAAGAGATTATGGATTTGGTAAAGCTCAAAATATGATTGGAGAGTTTGGAACTAAAGATATAATAATTTCTGCAAAATATACACCATTTAAACATTATAAAAAAAGGGTGTGTCAGGAAATCTCTTATGAAAGATCTAGATGATTTTAAAAGAGATTATGTTGATATATACTGGTTACATTTGCCTACGGATATTGAAAAGCATCTTTTGGAAATAATTGAACTTTACAAAGAAAAAAAGATAAGGTATATAGGAGTTTCAAACTTTAATTTAGAAGAATGTAAAAAAGCAAAAAACATTTTAGAAAAAAATGGAATTCCACAAAAGAAATCGCTAATGAATTTTCTTTTTAATAGAAAGGTTAAAAAGCTTACAAATTTATATAAAGTTATGATTAGTGTGGCAAGAAGGCACGACATAAAGGTTCCGCAGGTTGCTATAGCTTTTTGTGCATCTAAGGGTGTAATTCCGATGGTGGGATGCCGAAAACCAGAACAGGTTCATGATTTGTCACATGCTGCTGGTATACGATTAAGTGATAATGAAATAAAAAAACTCGAAGAGGCGGCAGATATGACAAATATAAAAATCATGGGAGCAGATATTTTTAGACCATTTGTTTTAAAAGACAAATAGGAAATCCAGAAAAATTGGATAGTTTGACAGATAGGAATAAGTAATTTAAAATATAAGTATAAGATTAGGTCAGGAAGCATATGAGGTCCTGACCATTTTTAAAATATTTAAAAATGTAAAAAGTCATTTTAGAAAGCTTAACATATACAATCAAGAAAGGAGGATACGATGACAAAAAAGTATTTGAGAATAGCATTAGCCTATGTAGGAGTAATTGTTGGAGCTGGATTATCATCAGGACAGGATTTAATGCAGTATTTTGTTAGTTTTGGTAAAAAAGGTATTGTAGGAATTTTAATTTTAGTGTCTCTTAATATCTTATTTGGAAAAATTATAGTAACTTTGGGGTGCTATTATGATTCAAACAATCATCAGGATGTTTTAGATAAGGTTGCACCTCGTATGGTTACTAGGATAATTGATTATACTTTAATAATTTCCAGTTTTATAATTTATTTTGTAATGATAGCTGGTGCTGGTGCCAATTTACATCAACAGTTTGGCTTAAGTAGTTGGATTGGTGCATTGATTTGTTCTGGAATAGTAATTATAGTTTCTTTTATGGACTTTGATAAGATTACTTCAGTTTTAGGAATCTTTACACCAATAATTATAATTATGATTGTAGTAATTACAATTTTTACATATGTAGGGCACAGTTACGATTTTATACATCTTGCTAATATAGCAAGCAAACTGGATTCACCTATGTCAAGTGTTATATTTTCTGCTATAAATTATTATTCATTATGTGCAATTACAGGCTTTTCTATGGCTCTTGTTTTGGGAGGTTCAGTTGTAAGAATTGGCATTGCAGAAAAAGGTGGCGCTATTGGTGGTGCTCTGATTGGATTGATAGTTTTATGTGCGTATGCGTCTTTATTTGCCAATGTTGATGTTGTAAAGGACGCAGAAATACCAATGTTGGCTATAGTTGCAAATATTAATCCTGTTTTTGCTCAAATATATACATTTGTAATTTTTGCATTAATATTTAATACGGCATTTAGTCTTTGTTTTGCCTTGGCAAAAAGATTTTCAGCGGATGACAATAAAAGGCTTCATAAAATTCTTATAGGTATTGTTATTGCAGGATATATATGTAGTTTTGCAGGTTTTAAACAATTAATTTCGGTAATGTATCCTATTCTTGGATATATTGGGATTTTATTGCTTTTAACATTGCTAATAGCCTGGGTTAGAGAAAAACAAAATATTTATAAAGAAAAAATGATTCGTAGAAAAATGATTTCAGTTGCTTCAAAAAAATATGACGAGAATCAGGAATATACAAAAAAAGATAAAAAATTGTTGAAAAAATTAGCTGAAGAATCCATTCTCGATACAGATAATATCAAACAAGATGTTAAAGAAGTGGCAAAAGAAGAACAGATTAATAAAGATGATTAATTTAGTTATAATTACGTCAAAACGGGTTGTTTATAAACAAAGATAGAATCATCAAAATAAATAGAGAGGAACATGCAATATAGTATTGCAAATACTGATAGAAAAATGAAAGAATTTAGAATTTCCAATAATGATCAAAATCAAAGATTAGATAAGTTTTTACATAAACTTTTGCCTAATGCACAGACGAGTTTTATTTATAAAATGCTAAGAAAGAAAAATATTACGCTAAATAATAAGAAGGCTAATGGAAAAGAAAAATTATCAGAAAATGATATTGTAAAGATTTTCTTTTCAGATGAAACATTTGATAAATTTTCAAAAGATATTGAAAAAGCAAAAAAAGAATATGAGTATTTAGCTAGTTTAAAAGATTCAAACATAAAAGTTGTTTATCAGGATAGTGACATAATTATAATTAATAAACCAGCTAATATTTTGTCGCAAAAGGCAAAAGAAAGTGATATTTCTGCCAACGAATATATAATAGGTTATTTGATTAGAAGTGGAGAACTGTCATTTGACGATTTCTTGACATTTAGACCGTCTATTTGTAATAGGATAGATAGAAATACTACAGGTTTATTGATTGCTGGCAAAACTTTAAATGGTTTACAACAGATGTCAGAAAGTTTAAAAAATAGAACAATTGATAAGTTTTATAGATGTATTGTATTGGGCAAAGTTGAGAAAAATCTTTATTTAAAGGGTTATTTAAAGAAGGATAGAGAAGACAATACAGTAGAGATTATTGCAGAAGATAAGTATGAAAAATTAAAGGAATCAAACGTTAAAGCTTCAAAAGAGTATTCTTTGATAGAAACTTCTTTTGAAGTTGTTCAAAGTAATGATAGATATACAATGCTGGAGGTACATTTGATTACAGGAAAAACACATCAAATTCGTGCACATTTATCACATATAGGTCATCCTATAATTGGTGATATGAAATATGGAAATAGTAATGCAAATGAATTTGCATATAAAAAATATAAAGTTAAACATCAGTTATTACATGCATATTGTCTTGATTTGAAAGGGAAAAATAAAGTTTATGCTCCAGTTCCTGCTGTTTTTGATAAATTGATGCAATAAAATGTAATAAAACAAACAAGTATAAGGAGAACTAATATTATGCCGACTTGGAATTCTAGAGGATTAAGAGGATCCATACTAGAAGAATTGCTTAATAAAACAAATATGAAATATTTGGAGAATAATTTGGCGTTGATACAAAAAATTCCAACGCCAATTACACCGATTAAGATTGACAAAAAGACAAGACATATCACATTAGCATACTTTGAACAAAAAAGTACGGTTGATTATATTGGAGTTGTGCAAGGTATACCTGTTTGCTTTGATGCTAAAGAATGTCATACAAGTACTTTTCCTTTAGCTAATATTCATGAGCATCAAGTAAAATTTATGGAATCTTTTGAAAAACAAGATGGGATAGCTTTTTTCTTAATATATTATACGATGAGTGATGAATTTTACTATTTATCATTAAGAGAATTGAAGAAATTTTGGGATAGAGCAGAAAATGGAGGAAGAAAAAGCTTTCGTTATGATGAATTAAATAAAAAGTTTTTTCTAAGAAAAGAATCAGGTTTGTTTGTGCCATATTTAGATGGGATACAAAAAGATTTAGAAGATAGATAAAATGTTTTATTTTGTTGACAAAATAGATACTAGAATATATAATGTAGTAATATAATAAAACTGTAATTTGCTAATGCTTTACTACGATAAAATATTTAAAGAGAATTTATTTATAAAAAGAGAGAATTATAATTGGAGGTTTAGTATGAATAATAGATTATTACATACACCTGATGGTGTTAGAGATATCTATAATAGTGAATGTAGAAAGATAATGAAGTTAAGTGAAAAAATCCATAATCAGTTGATTAAATACGGCTGTTCGGATATAAAAACTCCTACTTTAGAATTTTTTAATGTATATGATAGTCAAAACAATGCATTTGATTGTCGTAATATGTATAAGTTTTTTGATAAGGACGGGGAAATACTTGTTCTTAGACCTGACTATACACCTGCTATTGCCAGGTGTGTTGCAAAATATTACAAGGATGAAACATTACCCCTTAGATTTTGCTATGAAGGGAATACATTTATTAATCAATCGGATTATCAGGGAAGATTAAAAGAAACTACTCAATGTGGTGCAGAATATATCGGAGATAGCTCTAGTTTTGCTGATGCAGAGATGTTAGCCTTGGTTGTTGACTCTTTGAAATCAGTCGGATTAGATGAATTTCAACTATCAATTGGTCATGCACTTTATTATGAAGGTTTAGTTAAAGCCGCAAGTTTATCATTAAATCAAGAAGAAGAAATTAAGTCCTTGATTGTAAATAAAAACTTTTTGGAATTAGAAAAATTCATAAAAACCTTGGATTTAGAAAATGATTTATTAGCACTGTTTGAGGGATTAAATACGTTTAGTGTTGATATAGATAAACTGAATGAATTAGAAAAATATGCTCAAAAATATGATAGAGTATTATTTGCTATTCAAAATTTACAAGAATTATATAAATTATTAAAACTATATAAGATTGATGAATATGTATCATTTGAACTTGGAATGATAAGTATACATAATTATTATACAGGTATGATTTTTTCAGGATATACTTATGGCTCAGGAGAACCAATTGTAAAAGGTGGACGTTATGATAAGCTTATAAGTAGATTTGGAAAAGATACTCCAGCTATTGGCTTTACAATAGTTGTGGATCAGGTTATGGATGCTTTGAAAAATCAGAGTAAGCAATTAGAAGAAAGCTATAGCACAGAATTATTAGTTTTTTCAGAGGATAGAATTGAAGAAGCTATAAATATAGCCAGCAAATTAAGAAAAGATGGAAAAAATATTCAAACTCTTATGAAAAATTCAAATTTATCAAAAGAGGATTATTATGAATATGCAAAGAAAATGAATATTTCAAGAGTAGAGTTTTTATAGATTTGTTAATAAATTGGAGGAGTAAAAATGGAATTTGATAATAATCAATATCTTACTTTTGCTTTAGGAAAAGGAAGATTGGCTAGTAAGACATTAGAGTTATTTGAACAAATAGGAATAAGATGCGATGAAATGAAAGATAAGAATACTCGCAAATTAATATTTGTTAATGAAGATTTAAAATTAAAATTTTTCTTAGCCAAGGGTCCTGATGTCCCTACTTACGTAGAGTATGGTGCTGCTGATATTGGAATAGTTGGTAAAGATACAATTTTAGAAGAAAACAGAAATATATACGAAGTATTAGATTTAGGATATGGAAAATGCAAAATGTGTATTTGTGGTCCAGAAAGCTCAAGAGAATTATTACAACATCATGAACAAATAAAAGTTGCTACTAAATATCCACAGATTGCAAAAGAATATTTTAATGAGAAAAAATATCAAACCGTTGAAATTATAAAATTAAATGGTTCAATTGAATTAGCTCCTATTGTTGGTCTTGCACCTGTAATATGTGATATTGTTGAAACAGGATCAACTCTTAGAGAAAATGGTTTGGTTGTTTTAGAGGAAGTTTGTGATTTATCGGCTAGAGTAGTAGTAAATCAGGTCAGTATGAAGATGCAAAACAAAAAAATAACAAAAATTGTTAGGGCACTTCAAGAACAGATTGAAAAAAACAAAAAATAAGAGAAATAAGGTATAGTGTAAAAATATCTTATTAAAAATTTATGAAGAATCAATGAATAATGTATTATTTAAAGTGCTTGGAGGAATACTATAATGAGAATGTTGACATTAACAAAGGATGTAAAAGAAGAATTATTAGATAAACTAATTAAAAGAAGTCCAAATAACTATTCAGAATTTGAAGAAAGAGTAAATTCAATTATAAACGAAGTCAAAGAAAGAAAAGATGATGCTTTATTTGAATTTACACAGAAATTTGATAGAGCATCCATAAACAAAGATAATGTTTTAGTTACAAAAGAAGAAATTGAAGAGGCATATGAACAGGTCGATAAAAAGCTTGTAGAAGTAATAAGAAAAGCAAAAGAAAATATTTCAATATATCATGCAAAACAAAAACAGAATTCTTGGTTTACAAGTGAAAATGGCAAGCTTTTAGGTCAAAAAGTAACACCTTTAGAGAGAGTTGGTGTATATGTTCCAGGAGGAAAAGCGGTGTATCCATCTTCAGTTCTTATGAATGTTTTACCTGCTAAAGTAGCTGGAGTAGAAGAAATAATAATGTGCACTCCTCCAATGGAAAATGGAAAAGCTTACGCACAAACATTAGTTGCTGCTAATGAAGCAGGCGTAGATAAAATATACAAAGTCGGTGGAGCGCAGGCAATAGCGGCAATGGCTTTTGGAACAGAGAGTGTACCAAAAGTAGATAAAATCGTGGGACCAGGTAATATTTATGTTGCATTGGCTAAGAAAGCAGTTTTTGGCTATGTTGGTATTGACTCAATTGCAGGACCAAGCGAAATTCTTGTACTTGCTGACGAGACAGCAAATCCTAGATATGTTGCTGCTGATTTATTGTCTCAGGCAGAACATGATGAACTTGCGTCAGCTATTTTAGTTACTACTGATGCTGAACTTGCTCAAAAAGTTGATGAAGAAATAATAAACTTTACAAAAGAATTATCAAGAAAAGAAATAATTGAAAAATCTTTAGATAATTATGGATATATTTTGGTTGCAGAGAGCATGGATGAAGCAATAAGCACATGCAATGATATTGCATCAGAACATTTAGAGATTGTTACTAAAAATCCATTTGAAGTTATGACAAAAATAAAGAATGCTGGAGCAATTTTCTTGGGTGAATATTCAAGTGAGCCATTAGGCGACTATTTTGCAGGTCCAAATCACGTTTTACCTACTAATGGAACAGCAAGATTCTTTTCACCACTTGGGGTAGATGATTTTATAAAAAAATCAAGTATTATATCTTATTCAAGAGAATCATTAGAAGAAGTGTATAAGGATATAGTTTATTTTGCAGAATCTGAAAAACTTACAGCTCATGCTAATTCTATAAAAGTTAGATTTGAAAAATAAAAGGAGAAAGTGATATGTCAAGTGAAAGAATAGCTCAAGTAGAAAGAAAAACAAGAGAAACAGATATTAGAGCAATTATTGATATTGATGGTGAGGGAAAATCAAAAGTCAGTACAGGAATTGGCTTTTTTAATCACATGTTAGAAGGTTTTTCAAAGCATGGTTTTTTTGATTTAAACATTCAGTGTGATGGTGATCTAGAGGTGGATTGCCATCATACAATTGAGGATTGTGGAATCGTATTAGGAGAAGCTATTAAAGAGGCTGTAGGAGACAAAAAAGGGATAAGACGATTTGGAAGTTCTTTTGTTCCAATGGATGAAACTTTGGTTTTATGTTCATTAGATTTATCAGGAAGACCTTATTTAGTTTTTGATGCTGATTTTACAACGGATCGAGTGGGTAATTTTGATACAGAAATGGTAAAAGAATTTTTTTATGCGATTTCATATTCTGCTATGATGAACATTCATATAAAAGTGCTTAGTGGAGAAAATAATCATCATATTATTGAAGCAATGTTTAAAGCATTTGCAAGAGCTTTAGATGATGCAACAAAGTTCGACGATAGAGTTAAGGGGATTTTATCTACGAAAGGAAGCTTATAGAATGCAAAAAAAAAGTGTAGTAGCTACATTGTATTTAAAAAATGGTGTTGCTGTTAAAGGAGAAAATGATTTTACAACAGTAGGTGATGCTTTAGATTTATGTAAATATTATAATGATAATGGTTTTGATAAAATTATAATTCTTGATTTGTTTGAAAATGATATTGAACAAGAAAAAAATATAAGGGTTATTAAACAGATTAATAAACAAATTGATATAAAGGTTTGTGCAGGAAATCTTGAAACACAAGCATCAGATGTAAAAAAATATTTGTATGCAGGTTGTGTAGAGGTGATTTTTAATGGTCAAAAACCAACTTCATTAAGTGCAGCTATTGAAGTAAGTAAAAATTATAGTAAAGATATTGTTGTTGTAGGAGCTAATTCTGTTGATTTTATTTTCAAACAAAAAGATGTAATGAATAGATGTTTTCATGAAATAGTTTTGAAAAATACAGAATTAATAGAGTTGGTTGAAAATACAACCAGTATTCCGTACATTGTTTGTTTAGAAGAAATCGATATTGATAATATTATTAAAATTTTACATCATGGAAATGTTAGAGGTATATGCGTGGACAGCTTTTATAACAAAAAAATTGATATTATGGATTTAAAGAATAGATTGGCTAAAAATCATATAAAGATGGATAATTATGAGCCGGAATTACATTGGAATGATTTGAAAAAAAATTCAGACCAAATGGTACCAGTTATTGTGCAAGATTACAGAAATGATGATGTACTTATGCTTGCATATATGAATGAAGAAGCATTTAATGCTACTATATCTAGTGGAAAAATGACATATTGGAGTAGAAGCAGAAACGAGCTTTGGGTAAAAGGACTTACATCAGGACATTTTCAGTACGTAAAGTCCTTGACGGCAGACTGCGATTTTGATACCATATTAGCTAAAGTGTCTCAAATCGGAGCAGCGTGTCATACAGGAAATCGTACATGCTTTTTTAATAATATAATTCAAAAAGAATATGTTGAGAAGAATCCAATAAAAGCTCTTGATAGTTTGTATGACTCTATAAAAGATTTTCGAGATAACGCATCTGATAGAGTAGAAAATGAACTCTTATTAGATGGCGGAACAGATGAGATACTCCAAAATGTAGGAGAAAAGTTTATTAATATTTTATTATCATATAAAACAATAGATCAAACTGATTTTAAAATAGAAATGTCTGACTTCCTATATAAAATAATGATACTTATGGTTGAAAAAGGAGTGACTTGGGAAGACATTATTAAAGAAATGTCTCCAAAATAAAAATATGACAAAATTAGCATTATCAGATAGTATTTTGATGAAGGTTGAGAAACCGGCAAGATATATTGGAAATGAATTAAATAGTGTAAAAAAAGATAAAAATCAAGTCGATGTAAGATTTGCTATGGCTTTTCCAGATGTGTACGAAATTGGAATGTCGCATTTAGGAATTCAAATTTTATATGATATGTTCAATAAAAGAGAAGACACGTGGTGTGAGCGTGTCTATTCGCCATGGCCAGATTTACATAAAATCATGAAAGAAAAAAACATACCTCTTTTTGCATTAGAATCTCAGGAGCCGGTTAAAAATTTTGATTTTTTAGGTATAACATTACAATATGAAATGTGTTATACAAATATTTTGCAATTATTGGATTTGAGCCAAATTCCACTTTTGGCAGCTGAAAGAACTAATGAGGATCCAATCGTTATAGGTGGAGGTCCATGTACATATAATCCAGAGCCGATAGCAGACTTTTTTGATATGTTTTATATCGGAGAAGGAGAAATTATGTATGATGATTTGATAGAGTTATATAAATCTATGAAAAAGGCTAATAAATCTAGAGAAGAATTCTTACATGAAGTTTCAAAAATCGAAGGTATATATGTACCATCTTTATATGATGTTACATATAAAGAAAATGGTACAATTGATGAGATGATTCCAAAATTTGAAGATGTGCCTAAAAAGGTAAAAAAACAAATAGTAATGGATATGACAGAATCTGTTTATCCAGAAAAACCTATTGTACCTTTTATTAAGGTTACACAAGATAGAGTTGTTCTTGAAATTCAAAGAGGATGTATTAGAGGATGTAGATTTTGTCAAGCAGGAATGATTTATAGACCTAATAGGGAAAAGAATGTTGAAAGACTAAAAGACTTAGCTGTAAAAATGTTAAAAGCAACGGGGCATGAAGAAATATCTTTGAGTTCTTTGAGTTCGTCAGATTATTCACAATTAGATGAATTGATAACATTCTTAATTGATAATTGTAATGGAAACGGAGTTAATATTTCTTTACCTTCGTTACGTATTGATGCGTTTTCTTTAGATATTATGAGTAAGGTTCAAGATATCAAAAAAAGTAGTCTTACCTTTGCGCCTGAGGCAGGTTCTCAAAGATTACGTGATGTTATTAATAAAGGCTTAACTAAAGAGGTAATACTAGATGGAGCTCATCAGGCATTTCTTGGTGGCTGGAATAAAGTAAAACTATATTTCATGTTAGGATTGCCTACTGAGACAGAAGAGGATATGAAAGCTATTCCAGAACTAGCAAATGAGATTGCTGCATTGTATTATGACACTGTTCCAAAACAAGAACGTAATGGAAAATGTCAGATTACAATTTCAACTTCATTTTTTGTTCCAAAGCCTTTTACACCATTCCAGTGGGCGGGAATGTTTGAACCAGAGGAGTATTTAAGAAGAGCTAAGATAGTTAATGATACTGTAAAAGCACAATTAAATCATAAAAGTATAAGATACAACTGGCACCAGGCAGATGTTACATTGTTAGAGGGTGTCTTGGCTCGTGGAGATAGGAAACTTTCACAAGCAATATTATATGTATATGAGCATGGAGGTTTCTTTGATGCATGGAGCGAATTCTTTAATTATGATTTATGGTTAGAAGCATTTGAAAAATGTGGAATTAGTATAGATTTTTATGCAATTAGACAAAGAGATGAAGACGAAGTCTTCCCATGGGATTTTATTGATTGTGGAGTGACAAAAGAATTTATGCTTAGAGAGTGGCATACAGCACTTTCAGAAACAGTTACACCTAATTGCCGAATGCGTTGTTCGGGATGTGGTGCTAGAAAATATCTTGGAGGTGTATGCTATGAGAATAAGAATTAAGTTTAAAAAATATGGTGCCATGAAATTTATTGGACATTTGGACATGATGAGATATTTTCAAAAAGCCATGAGACGTGCAGAAATTGATATATGTTATTCAGAAGGATTTTCACCTCATCAAATAATGTCCTTTGCAGCACCATTAGGTGTTGGTATTACGAGTGATGGAGAGTATTTAGATATAGAGGTAAATTCAACATATAGCACTAAAGAAGCAATAGAAAGATTGAATACTACTATGGTTGAGGGCGTCGAAGTTTTAGATTATGTTGAATTGTATGAAAACGCTAAAAAGGCAATGTCAGTTGTTGCAAGTGCAAGTTACACTTTATCGTACAAAGAAGGCTATAATAGCCCATATACTGCTAATGAGTGGAAAGAAATTATAAAAGAAAAATTCATAGATAGAAGTAGCTTTATTATTATAAAAAAGACTAAAAAAAGTGAAAAAGAAATGGATTTAAAACCATTAGTTGAACAGTTTGATGTTTCAGATAATGCTGGAACTATTGAATTTTCAATAAAAGTGACTACTGGTAGCACCAATAATGTTAAGCCTGAGCTTGTTTTACAATCAATTTATAAAGAATTAAATCTTGAATATGATACAGATGCGATTCAAATTCATCGTAAAGATGTATTTGCTTTTAATGATAAAGAAGAGTTGGTTCCATTAATTGCATTTGGAAGGGAGATTTTATAAAGATGAATCGCTTAGCGATAACAAATGTGGAGATATATAACAAAACATATTTAGCGTATAATTTATTAGATGAAAATAGAGATTTGCTTGATTTTCAACTGTTTTTGAATGATTCTATTTTGAACAATATTTATATTGGAAAAGTAGAAAATGTTATAGAAAACTTAAATGCTGCATTTGTGAGAATTTCTCCAACTCAAAGATGTTATCTTCCTTTGAATAAGGTTAATAATATTATTTATACGAAAAGAAATAGTACTAGAAAGCTTTTATCTGTTGGAGATGAGATAGTCATCCAAATAGTCAAAGAAGCTATTAAAACAAAGGAACCAGTGGCAAGTTGTGATTTTACACTTGAGGGAGATTATGCTCTGCTTACAACACGAAATAAGAAGATGAGTGTCTCTAGAAAATTAGATGAAGATCAAAGAAAAAAAATGATTGATTTATCTTTAAAATATAAAAGTAAAGACTATGGAATATTAATTAGGACTAATGCAAAAGAAGTCGAAATAGACATGGTTGAGAAAGATATTATAAAACTGACGACTTTATTTAATAATATAAAAAGTTTTTCAGAACATAGGAGCATGTATGATGTTCTCTATAATGCACCTAAGGGTTATATTTCTAAGATAAAAAGTCAGAATGCCAAGAATATTGATTACATATATACAGATATAGAAGAAGTTTATCAGCAAATTAAAGAACATTTAGGTTATCTTTGTGATAGAGAGGTTATTAAGTTTTATGATGATAAAGACGTAAGTTTAAAGACGCTATATAACATAAGACGTTTTGTAGATGAACTTACTCAAAAAACAGTAAAACTAAAATCTGGTGCTAACATTATAATAGAATCATTAGAAACATTAACAATTATTGATGTTAATACTAGTAAGGGCTCAAAACAAAAAAATGTAATTGAAAAAGTAAACTGTGAAGCAGCAGTTGAAATAGCTAGACAGCTTCGACTGAGAAACATTAGTGGAATGGTAATTATAGATTTTATTAATATGGATTCGAAAAAACAAAATGAGAAGCTTATTCAGTGTTTGAAAGCTGAGATATCAAAAGATTCTGTTAAAACTGATTTTATTGATATTACAAAATTAGGTTTAATTGAGCTGACACGAAAGAAAACATCAAAATCATTGGTAGATATTTTACGATAATATTTAATATAAATTTTATTTTGTTTTATATTTTTTAATTGACTTATCAATATATGTATGTTATTATACTTGAGTATGCCGCACAGTTAGGTATAAGTGTAGTGAATTGTAATTGACTATCACCAAAACTGGCGAGTAATGATAATAGGAGGTGCCATATGTACGCAATTATAGCAACAGGTGGTAAACAGTATAAAGTAGCCGAGGGCGATATCATTACCATTGAAAAGCTTGGTGTTGAAGCTGGTGAGAAAGTTACTTTTGATCAGGTTTTAGCAGTATCAGGCGATAGCTTTAAAGCAGGTAATCCAACAGTAGAAGGAGCATCAGTAGAAGCTTCAGTTGTTGAAGAAGGTAGAGCTAAAAAGATTATTGTATACAAATACAAGAGAAAAACTGGATATCACAAGAAAAACGGACATAGACAGTCATTCACACGTGTTAAGATTGAAAAAATCAATGCTTAATTTATAGAATTATGATTACAACAAAATTCTATAAGGATAAAAAATCAAGGCTTGTCGGTTTTACATTTGATGGACACGCAGAATTCGCTGATCCAGGAGAAGATGTTGTGTGCGCAGCAGTTTCTACAGTTGTTTATGCAACTGAAAATGCAATTGATAAGCTTACTAAAGTTAGATATTCGTGTGGTTTTAAGGACGGATATGTTGACTTGAGAGTGGATACTAAGTGTCTTCGTGGTAGACATGATGTTCAGCTGTTATTGAGAATGTTAGAATTGTCAATAATAGACATTAAGAATAAATATGGTGAAGATTATATAACCATTAGTTATGAGGAGGTGTAAGACATGTTAGAATTGAACCTTCAGTTGTTCGCTCATAAAAAAGGAGTTGGTTCTACAAAGAACGGTAGAGACTCAGAGTCTAAGAGATTAGGCGCTAAAAGAGCAGATGGACAGTTCGTTAAAGCTGGTAATATTTTATATAAACAGCGTGGAACAAAAATTCATCCAGGTGTAAACGTTGGTAAAGGTGGAGATGATACACTTTTTGCTAAGGTTGATGGTATTTTAAGATTCGAAAGAGTTGGAAGAGATCGTAAACAAGCTTCTGTTTATCCAGTAGCTAACGATTAATTTTCTTATTGTAGCCCCGACTGTAAAGCCGGGGCTCTTTATATAAGTAAATACAATGTTTCTGATTAAGGATGCTGTTATTTTTTTATATAAGGAGTTCCGTTAGAACAAGGGCTATTTGTAGTTATAAACATAAACATGAGTTTTGAGGTGATAATATGTTTGCAGATCGCGCGAAAATAATTATAAAATCAGGTAAGGGTGGTAATGGACACGTGTCATTTAGACGTGAAAAATATGTACCTAACGGTGGACCTGATGGTGGAGATGGAGGTAAGGGTGGAGACGTTATCTTTGTTGTAGATAAAGGTCTTAATACACTTACTGATTATAGACATCGTAGGAAATTTGCTGCTGAACCAGGAGATGAAGGTAGCAAAAAGAAAATGCATGGAAAAAATGGTGCAGATTTAATTTTGAAGGTTCCAGAAGGAACAATAATAAAAGATGCCGAAACGGGAAGAGTTATTGCGGATATGTCTGGCGATAATCAAAAAGTAACTGTTTTACGTGGTGGTCGCGGTGGAAAAGGAAATGTTCATTATGCAACACCAACTATGCAGGCACCTAAATATGCTCAGCCAGGTGGAGAAGCAGTTGAAATAGAAGTTTTATTAGAACTAAAAGTTATTGCTGATGTTGGCTTGGTTGGATTCCCTAATGTTGGTAAATCAACATTTTTATCAAGAGTAACTAATGCTCAACCTAAAATTGCAAATTATCATTTTACAACATTACAACCTAATTTAGGAGTTGTTGATTTAGATGAAGGCTTTGGATTTGTTATAGCTGATATTCCTGGTTTGATTGAAGGTGCATCGGAAGGTGTAGGATTAGGCCATGAGTTTTTAAGACATATTGAACGTACAAAAGTAATGGTTCATATGGTTGATGCAGCCGGAACAGAAGGAAGAGATCCAGTTGCAGATATTAAAGCTATCAATAAGGAATTAGAGGCGTACAATCCAGAATTATTAAAAAAACCACAAGTTATTGCGGCTAATAAAATTGATGCAATTTATGGTGAAGAAAATGAAATAATTGAAAAACTAAGAGACGAATTTAAAGACGATGGAATAGAGGTTTATCCAATTTCTGCTGTAAGTGGAAAAGGATTAAAAGAACTTTTATATTGTGTCAAGAATTTATTATCTACTCTTCCACAAGGAGCTACTGTGTATGAGTCAGAATTTGATCCATCAGTTAAAGTTAGTAGCGAGGAACCATGTATTGTTCGACAAGAAAGCGATGATGTTTATGTAGTTGAGGGACAAAGAGTAGAAAGAATGCTCGGATATACTAATATTGAAAGCGAGAAAGGTTTCTTGTTCTTCCAAAAATTTATGAAAGATCAAGGAATCCTTGAAGAGTTGAAAAATTTAGGAATTCAAGATGGTGATACAGTAAGAGTTTGCGATTTTGAATTTGATTATTATGAATAATATTAAACATAATATTTAAAGATTTAAATTATATAGAATAGTAAGTTATACAAATAAAGGAGATACTATGACAAGTAAACAACGTGCGTATTTAAGTAGTTTAGCAAGTACATTGACACCAATTTTTCAGGTGGGTAAATCATCACTTACTCCTGAAATCGTACAGGCAATTGATTTAGCATTAGAAAAAAGAGAACTTATAAAAATTTCAGTGTTAAAAAATTGTGCTGATGATCCAAGAGAAATAGCTGAAATAATGGGTGAAAGAACACACTCAACTGTTGTAAGAGTTATTGGCAAGAAAATAATTTTATATAGAAAAGCAAAACGTAATCCTAAAATCAATTTACCAAAGTAGTAATTGATTTTAGATGTGAGTACATGTTTTAAATATTATATGATACATTCGAAAAGTTAAAGACAGATGTAGGCGGATGATATGAGAATAGGAATTTTAGGTGGTTCGTTTGACCCTATACATAATGGACATGTGTATATGGCTAAAATGGCAAAAGAAAAATGTAAATTGGATAAAGTAATAATTGTTCCGGCTGGACATTCTCCTAATAAAGATGAAAGCAAGATGGTTACTGGAGATGATAGAAGTACTATGTGTAAGTATGCAGTTGAGAACATAAATGGAATAGAGATATCGGATATAGAAGTATTATCTGATTCAAGAAGCTATACATATATTACAATTAAGAATATGTATGATAAGTATCCACAAGATGAATTATTTTTCATTATGGGAGCTGATTCTATAGATTACTTTGAAAAATGGAAGAATCCTGAAATTATTGCAAAGTATTCAGATATAATTGTTATTAATAGAGATGAATATACGAATGAATATCTTGAAAAAAAAATCGAGTATTTAAATACTATTTTTCCAGTAAATGTTTTTGTTGTAGAATGCCCTAAAATTGACATTTCATCTACTACAATCAGATCTTTGTTTATGAATAAAGAATATGAAGAGGCAAAGAAATTTTTAAATGATAAGGTTTTTGAATATATAATTAATCAGAATCTATATTAAATTTTTGAAGGGATGGCTAAAAGGCGGTGTACGACATAAAAAGTATTAGAAAAAAATTAAAAAAAGAACTTGATAAAGATAGATATGAACATACAAAAGGTGTTATGTATACTTGTGCATGTTTAGCAATGGCAACAGGTTATTCAGATATTGATAAGGCAATGTTAGCTGGCGTATTACATGATTGTGCTAAATGTATATCAGATGATGAAAAAATAAGGATATGCAGAGATGCTGATGTTGAAATATCTGATGTTGAAATTGAAAATCCATTTTTGTTGCATTCTAAAGCAGGCGCTATTGTTGCTAAAGATAAGTATGGTGTTGATGATGAAGAAATATTAAATGCTATACGTGTTCATACGACAGGAATGCCAGGTATGAGTTTGTTGGATAAAATAGTGTATGTAGCAGATTATATTGAACCACGTCGAAACAAAATGCCAAGGCTTCAGTTTATTCGTAAAATTGCATTTGAAGATATAGATAAATGTGTTGCTTATATTTCAGGAGATACCTTAAAGTATTTACGTTCAAAAAAAGGTTCAATAGATAAGACAAGTGAATTAACTTACGAATACTATAAAGAATTTATTCGTGGAGATATGAAAACTGTCACTGAAGAAAAGTTGGAGGATTAAGAATGGAGTTATTAGAGATTGTAAAAAAAATAGCAAATGCGTTAGATGATAAAAAAGCATTTGATGTTAAAGTTTTAGATATTACTAAGATTTCTGTTTTAGCAGATTATTTTGTATTAGCGAGTGGAGATAATTCAAGTCAATTACAAGCTATGATGGATATTGTTGAAGAAGTAATGTATAAAAATGGAATCAACAGTAAGCGAGTAGAAGGTAGTGCTAATTCATCTTGGATTTTGATGGATTATAATGATGTTGTAATTCATATCTTTAACAAAGAAGAAAGAGAATTTTACAACCTTGATAAAGTTTGGTCGGATGGAGAACTTGTAGAGTTTTAGTTCCGATTTTAATAAAGAATATTTAATAGTATTAAATTGTCCATAGAAGAACTATTAGAGAGTTTTTATGTAACATACCCGTCTATGTAGAAATATTATTATATGTATATTTTAGAATAACTCCTAGCCTGGAATTGATAGATGTTTTATAGATTAAATGATTCTATCATATCCTGTGAGGAGTTATTCTATTATATATAGATAAGTCTGTATTGTATATGTAAAAAATTATAAAAATCTAAAAACACCGACAACTTTACCAAGAATAGAACATTTTTTAACAATGATAGGATCAATTGTTTTATTTTCGGCTTGTAATCGAATGTGGTCATTTTCTTTAAAAAACTTTTTAACAGTAATTTCATCATTAATTAAAGCGACTACTTTATCGCCATCAGAAACCTTGGTAGTATATTCAACTAGAATTAAATCATTATTATAGATTCCAGAGTCAATCATGCTATCATCTTGAATCCTTAGCATGAAAGAATTTGGGTTAGGCATTTTTTCTTCTGGAAGTGGAAAATAGTCTTCGATATTTTCATTTGCTGTAATTGGCAAATCGGCTGTGACTTTTCTAATTATGGGTACAGCTACTATATTTTTGCGGATTCCATTAAAACTATTATCTAGGATTTCAATGGCTCTTGGTTTGGCTGGATCTCGTCGAATATAACCATTACGTTCTAACGTTTCTAGATGAGCGTGAACTGAAGAGGTAGATCGAAGATTTACGGCTTCACAGATATTTCTAACTGTTGGGGGATAACCTTTTTGGGTGATTTCTGACTTTATAAAATTCAATATTTGCTGTTGCTTAGCGGAGATTTTTCCGTACGCCATTTTGATGACCTCCATAATATTAATATTAGGTACATGATAGCATACATAATTATTTTATGCAAACATATATTCAGTATATGATATGTTGCAAAATAGGTGCCTTTACTATATAATTTTATCTTATAAGGGTAAGAAAAAAAGAAAGAGAAAAAGTATGTTTAAATTATTTTATGTTATTTTTATGAATTTATTTAGAGCTCCATATATGATTCCGAAGATGAGATTTTGGGCTGATCATCCTGAATATTATTCCGAAGAAAAAAGATATTCTTTAGTAAGACATGTAATAGAATTGATGAATAAAACGGGACGTATTCATACAATTTCGTCCGGGAAAAACAATTTGCCAGAAGATTCAGGTTATATAATGTATCCAAATCATCAGGGAAAGTATGATGTCTTGGGAATAATTAACACACATGATAAACCTTGTTCATTTGTTATGGATAAAAAGAAATCGTATACAGTTTTAGTTAGAGAATTTGTCGATTTAGTTGGTGGCAGAAGACTAGAAATTAATAATCCTAGACAAGGAATGAAAATAATTTCACAGGTTGCAGAGTCTGTAAAAGAGGGACAGGCTGTGATTATTTTTCCTGAAGGTGGCTATAAAAATAATAATAGGAATATTTTGACAGATTTTAAACCAGGTTCCTTTAAGATTGCTTTAAAATCTAAGGTACCAATTGTTCCAGTAGCATTAATTGATTCATATAAGGTTTTTAATGCAATAAGCTTTGGAAAAATAAAGACGTATGTGCACTATTTGGAACCTATTTATTATGATGAATACAAGGGAATGAAAACTAGAGAGATTGCATTAGAAGTCAAAAGAAGAATTGAACAAAAAATTGCAGAAGAGATGAAAAAAATCAATTCTGAAAAATTATAATAGTATTACAAACTTTGAAGGAAAAGCTTGAACTAATTAATCAAGTGTGATAGAATAAATAAATGTTAAAGGCTGTGAATGTGCATAGTAGGTATGAATACATGTTAAGAGAGAGGAAGTTATAAGCTGGAAGCTTCCTTACATAAGGTTCATTATTGAATTTCACACAGGAGCTGCGCAAATGAAGGCCTGTAAATTGATTATAGAGTTGGGTAGTTTGTGACGTTAATACACGTTAAGTATATGAGAGCTTATTTAATGCAATAGTAAATAGTATTGTTTTTATTGTATTTAGATGGGAATCAGGGTGGTATCGCGGATATTAGTTTCGTCCCTATTTTGTGGGATGGAGCTTTTTTTTTGCGTAATTATTTAAATTTAAAAGCTAATTTATATGCTATAAATTTAGATTGTAAAATAAATATTTGAAGAATAAGTAAAAGGAGACGAAAATGAACGAAAAATTGCTAGAGATTAAAGATAGCGCTATTCGCCAGATTAAAGAGGCATCGAACTTAAGTGCATTAAATGATGTAAGAGTTGCATTTTTAGGAAAAAAAGGTGAATTAACTGCGGTATTGAAGAGTATGAAAGATGTTAAACCAGAAGATCGCCCAAAAGTTGGTCAGATGGTTAATGAAGCTAGAAAACAAATAGAGACTATTTTAGAAGAAACTAAAGTAAAATTGGAAAAAGAAGCTTTAGACATTAAACTAAAGGAAGAAGTTATTGATGTTACATTACCAGCTAAAAAGAAGAAAGTTGGACATTCACATCCAAATACATTAGTGTTAAATGAAGTTGAACGTATTTTTACAGGTATGGGATATGAAGTAGTAGAAGGACCGGAAATTGAAGAAGATTATTACAATTTTGAAGCTTTAAATATTCCAGCTAATCATCCAGCTAAAGATGAACAGGATACTTTTTATATTAATGACAAAATCCTTCTTAGAACACAGACTTCACCAGTTCAGGTTAGGGTTATGGAAAGACAAAAACCTCCAATTAGAATGATTGCTCCAGGTAGAGTTTTCAGAGCTGATGAAGTTGATGCAACACATTCTCCATCATTCCATCAGATTGAAGGTATGGTAATTGACAAGAATGTAACATTCTCAGATTTAAAAGGAACATTAACTAAGTTTGTTAGACAGATGTTCGGTGATGATACTAAAGTAAAATTTAGACCACATCATTTTCCATTTACTGAGCCATCAGCTGAAATGGATATTAGTTGCTTTAAATGTGGTGGTAAAGGATGTAGATTCTGTAAGGGCGAAGGCTGGATTGAAATCTTAGGTTGTGGAATGGTTCATCCTAAGGTTCTTAAGATGAGCGGAATTGATCCAAATGAATATCAAGGATTCGCATTTGGTGTAGGCCTAGAACGTATTACACTTCTTAAATACGAAATTGATGATATGAGATTATTATATGAAAATGATGATAGATTTTTAGAACAATTCTAAAGGTAAATTATATTTTGTTTATTTGAATTGTGATATAGAATCAAAAAAGATGGAGAGGATAGAAGGATGAATACATCATTAAATTGGATTAAAGATTTAGTACCAGGATTAGAGTGTACTGATCAAGAATATATGGATGCAATGACATTATCTGGAACTAAAGTAGAACAGGGTGTCAGATTAGATAAAGATCTTGATAAAATTGTAATAGGTAAAGTAGAAAAAGTTGAACAGCATCCAGATGCTGATAAGTTGGTAATTTGTCAAGTTAATATTGGACAAGACGAGTTGATTCAGATTGTAACAGGTGCTCCAAATGTTTTCGAAGGTGCAAAAGTTCCAGTTGTATTAGATGGAGGAAGAGTCGCTGGAGGACATGATGGAAAACTTGTTGAAGGTGGAGTAAAAATCAAAAAAGGAAAACTCAGAGGCGTTGAATCATATGGTATGATGTGTTCAATTGATGAACTTGGTTCTACAACTGAGATGTTCCCAGATGCAGCAGAAGATGGATTATACATTTTACCAGATGATGCCGTAGTAGGTGAAAGTGCAGTATCATATTTAGGACTAGATGATTTAATAGTTGAATATGAAGTTACTTCTAACAGAGTTGATTGTTTTTCTATTTTGGGAATTGCTAGAGAAGCAGCAGCAACTTTTGATAAGAAGTTTGTACCACCAGTAGTAAAAGAAGTAGGAAACTCTGAAAATGTAAATGATTTCATTAAAGTAAGAGTTGAAAACAATGATTTATGTAAAAGATATACTGCAAGAGTTGTAAAAAACGTTAAATTTGCTCCTTCACCAAAATGGATGCAAAACAGATTACGTGCACAGGGAATCAGACCAATTAATAATTTAGTAGATATTACTAATTATGTAATGGAAGAGTTTGGTCAACCAATGCATGCATATGATTTATCAACAATTAGCGGAAATGAAATTGTTGTAAACACAGCTAAAGATGGTGACGAATTTGTAACATTAGATGGTCAAACAAGAAAACTCGATGAAAATATCTTGATGATTAATGATGGAGAAAAACCTGTAGGTATTGCTGGTATCATGGGTGGAGAAAACTCAATGATAACAGAAAATGTTAAGGATGTTCTTTTTGAAGCAGCTTGTTTTGATGGAACAAATATCAGATTATCTAGCAAAAAATTAGGTATGAGAACAGATGCATCTTCAAAATTCGAAAAGGGATTAGATCCTAATTTAGCTCTTGTTGCTATGAATAGAGCTTGTCAGTTAATTGAAGAATTAGGTGTAGGTGAAGTTGTAGGCGGAGCAATTGATATCTATCCTGTTAAGAGAGAAGGAGTTAAAATTCCTTTTGAACCTGAAAAGTATAATAAACTTTTAGGAACAGATATTGATAAAGATACTATGATTTCTTATTTCAAAAAGATTGATTTAGTATATAATGCTCAAACAAATGAAATAGAAGTTCCTTCTTGGAGACAGGATTTATTGTGTGATGCTGATATTGCAGAAGAAGTTATTCGTTTTTATGGATACGATAAAGTACCAACTACACTTCCAAATGGTCAGTCAACTACAGGAAAGATTTCATTCAAACATTATATTGAAAAAATGGTAAAAAACACTGTAGAGCATTGTGGATTTTCACAGGGTATGACATATTCATTTGAAAGTCCAAAAGTATTTGATAAATTACTTCTAGATAAAGATGATGAATCAAGAAAAGCAATCAAGATTGCTAATCCTCTAGGTGAAGATTATTCTATCATGAGAACTTTATCAGTAAATGGTATGATGACATCTTTATCAACTAACTTTGGTAGAAGAAATCAGAATGTTAGATTATATGAATTAGGTAATGTATATTTACCAAAACAGCTTCCAATTACAGAACTTCCAGATGAAAAAATGAAATTAACACTTGGAATGTATGGAGAAGGTGATTTCTTCGACATGAAAGGTTTTATTGAAGAAGTATTTGAGTCTGTAGGAATGAGATATAAGGTAGAATATTCACCAGAATCTAAATTAAATTTCTTGCACCCAGGTAGACAAGCTAATGTAATTTATAACGGAGAAGTAATTGGATACATTGGCGAGGTTCATCCAATAGTTGCATCAAATTATGCAATAAAAGGTAGAGTTTATCTTGCAGTATTAGATATGGAATCTATCACTAAGAATGCATCATTTGATTATAAATATAAACAAATTGTTAATTTCCCAGCATCTACAAGAGATTTATCTATGGTAGTGCCTAAGGATGTTTTAGTAGGAGATATAGAAAAAATATTTGATCAAAGAGGTGGCAAATATTTAGAAAGTTATAAATTGTTTGATATATATGAAGGTGAACAGATTAAAGAAGGCTTTAAGTCAGTTGCATATTCATTAGTATTTAGAGGAAAAGAAAAGAATCTTGAAGAAAACGATATTACAAAAGCAATGAAGAAGATTTTAAATGGTCTTGAAGGATTAGGAATTGAACTTAGAGCATAAAAAGTTTATAGAAAGATTTTAGAGGTTTTAAAATGGATGTAAAAGATTTTTATTACGACCTTCCACAGGAGCTAATTGCCCAAGATCCACTAGAAGATCGTTCAAGTTCTAGATTATTATTATTAGACAAGAAGTCAGGTGATATCAAACATAAACATTTTAGAGATATTACACATTTTCTTAGACCAGGAGATTGTTTGGTAATTAACAATACAAAAGTTTTACCTGCAAGATTATATGGTGTTAAGGAAGATACTCAAGCTAAAATAGAGATTCTTCTCCTTAAAAGAAAAGAAAACGATATTTGGGAAACTTTGGTTAAACCAGGTAAGAAAGCAAAAATTGGAACAAGAATTATTTTCGGAGAGGGTATATTAGTTGGCGAGGTTGTCGATATAATAGAAGAAGGTAATAGATTGATAAAATTCTATTATGAAGGTATTTTTGAAGAAATTCTTGATCAATTAGGACAAATGCCACTTCCACCATATATAACACATCAGTTAGCTGATAAAAACAGATATCAAACTGTTTATGCAAAATATGATGGTTCAGCAGCAGCACCAACAGCGGGTCTTCATTTTACACCTGAGTTATTACAGCAAGTTAGAGACATGGGAGTTGATATTGCTGAAGTTACTTTGCATGTTGGTCTTGGAACATTTAGACCGGTTAAGGTTGAAAATGTATTAGATCATCATATGCATTCTGAGTTTTATATGGTGTCTAAAGAAGCAGCGGATAAAATCAATAAAGCAAAGGAAACTGGAAATAGAGTTATTGCAGTTGGTACTACAAGTACTAGAACTCTTGAGGCAGCGGCAGATGAAAATGGTATGCTAAAAGAGACAAGTGGATGGACGGAAATCTTTATATATCCAGGTTATAAATTCAAAGTAATTGATGCTTTGATTACAAATTTCCATTTACCAGAGTCAACTCTTGTGATGTTAGTTTCAGCGTTAGCCGGACGTGAGCATGTATTAAATGCATACGAAAAGGCCATTGAAGAAAGATATCGTTTCTTTAGTTTTGGTGATGCGATGTTTATTACAGATGACATTATAGGAGATGAAGAGTAATTTTTTGTCATATATTAAAATTGTAAAAACAATATTGCCAAAGATATATGATTGTAATATTATATATTCATAGAGGCTTTGTTTGAAATTAGATAAGATAAATAATGCCAGCACTTATGACAACATAAAGGAGAATATGATATGGAAGAAAAGCGTAAACATAAAAGGCTTGATTTAGACGTATCTATTCAATTGGAACGTTTAGATCAAGAAGGTATAACTACATTAAAATATGTTCATGTTACAGTAACAGATATTTCAAGAAGTGGTATAGGTTTTACAGCTAATCAGAAACTCGATGTTGGTACTTATTATGATACAAAGATTCAAATATGGACTCAAGAAGTTGTGGATGCAGTTATAGAGATAGTCCGCAGAGAAGACAATGAGGATGGTTCTTACCATTATGGATGTGTTTTCATAGGAATGACAGATACAGATGCATTAAAGATAGATATTTATCAGATTTTTAATGATTTGTAATCGTTTTATACAATTTTTGAAGAAGTCAGGTTTTGTATTAATAAAGATAAACAATAAGAGTGTGGTTGTATTTATTGATCACACTCTTTTGTTGTATAATGTTGAATGATAACCAAGTTAATAAATTCAGTAACATTCAATAGACATTGGATTAATTTAGAGACAAGTAACCAAGGGTACATTGAAAAAATATTAACTAGATAAATTTATAGATATGGAGTATTAGATATGAAAGTGATAAAAGAATATAATGTAAAAAAGCTTAATAGGCAGGATCAAATTGAAGTATTAGTGCCAGGTTCAAAAAGCATAACAAACAGAGCATTGTTGTTAGCGGCATTAACGAATAATAATTGCAAGGTTGAAGGAATACTATTCAGTGATGATTCTAGACATTTTTTGAAGGCATTACAAGATTTAGGCTTTAAGGTTGTGATTGACGAAAAAAATGCAATTGTAAATATCGAGGGGAAAGGTGGTAAAATTCCAAATCAAAAGGCAACAATAAATGTAGGAAGTGCTGGAACGGCAGCACGTTTTTTGACAGCTTTTTGTGCTTTGAATGAAGGTGAGTATACAATAAATTCTTCTGAACAAATGAAAAAAAGGCCTATGAAAGAATTGCTAATTGGTTTAGAAGAGTTAGGTGTTAAGATTGAATATTTGGAAGAAAAATATCATTTCCCATTAAAAATACACAATGAGGATACATCAATTTTAAAAAACAAAGTAACAGTCGATATAAATAAAAGTAGCCAGTTTTTAAGTGCTTTGTTGATTTCGTCAATTATATTAAAAAAAGATTTTTATATTAATATCACAGGGGTTCATGGAATGGCCTATGTTAAGATGACAATTAAAATGATGAAACAGTTTGGAATAGAAGTTGAACAATTCGAAAACAAAACTTATAAAATAGCAAAAGATTCATCATATAGTTGTAGTGAATATAAAGTTGAGCCAGATATTTCAGCAGCTTGTTATTTTTATTCAATAGGCGCTATTTGTGGAATTCCTGCAAAGGTAAAAGGTGTAAAAAAAGAATCACTTCAAGGAGATATAGCGTTTCTTGATGTTTTAAAGGATATGGGATGTGCAGTAGAAGAGGATGAAGAGCACGAAATTGTTGTCAAACCAAGAAGTGAAGTAAAATCTAATCGACTAAAAGGCGGAAGCTGGGATTTATCGATGTTTTCAGATCAGGCATTAACTTTAGCTGCAATATCAGTATATGCAGATTCTCCAGTTACTATAAAAAACATTGGACATATTAGATTTCAGGAATGTGACAGAATAAATGCAATAGTATCAAATTTGCAGGCACTAAATGTTGAGTCAGAGATTAAGAACAATTCAGATGGTAATGTAGATGTTGTGATATATCCAATTGATAATTTTGATCAAAAAGTTATACAGCAATTCGATGAGTCAAAAAAATTTATAGAAATAGAAACATATGAGGATCATAGAGTTGCGATGGCTTTTGCATTAACAGGATTAAGAAATGGTTGCATTACTATTAAGAATCCTTTATGTTGTAAAAAGACATTTGAAAATTATTTTGAAGTGTTAGATGGATTATATTAAGGAATAAAGAAAAGGGAAAAAGAAAAAATAATAATGAAATAAAAAAGAATCAAAACTTGCACGCTGATTTTGAAATGCAGGATTTGATTCTTTTATCTTATTAAGGATAAGATTAGTTTTTATAGAAAGTATAACGTCTATGTTTATGATTTTCTTTGGTAAATAGTATAATTCTTGGATTTAAGAATTTCCTTGGATTTAATTAATGATAATTCATCATAGAATTCTATTCTTAAAACGCCTTCTTCAAATTCTCGATTATTAATTATACCTATATTTTTAATACTGATTTGATTAGTAGCTAAAATAGTGGCAATTGTTGCAATACTTCCAGCTTCATCAACAAGATCTAAATACAGTTCGTATGTCATTTGTTGTAAATTCGAAACAGGAATTAACATTGAATCTCTGTATTCTTTACAGTTTTCAAAATAAGAAAATAAATCTGGTGAAGAGGGATCTTTTAACAGAGTTTTCTTTAGAGAATTTAATCTGTTGATAAATTTATCCATGAGATTCGTTATTTCTTTAGTGTTTGACATACAAATGCTTTGCCACATTGCTGGAGAAGATGAAGCGATTCTAGTCATATCTCTAAAACCTCCGGCAGCAATAGTTTTCATTATTTGATCATTATTATCGATTTCTTCAATCAAAGAAACAAGTGAAAATGCAATCATGTGTGGTAAATGGCTAATTGCAGCTGTTGCATGATCATGAAATTTGTAATCTAAAATTAATGGAATTGAACCAAGAGAGGATACAAATTTTGAAAATTCATTCAATTGCTCCTTTGTTGTTTTTTCAGTTGGTGTGATTATATAATATGCATTTTCTAAAAGGTAACGATTTGCATTTGCTAAGCCAGTTTTTTCAGATCCAGTCATTGGATGCCCGCCGATGAAATTATTTTCGAGACCAAGTGAAGATACATTTTCATGTATTTCTGTTTTTGTGCTCCCAACATCTGTTATTATGCAGGATGGTTTAATTATATTCTTTAAATCTTTTAAATATTCAATATTATTTTTTACTGGTGCACAAAGAAAGATACAGTCACATTCACTAAAAGCCTTCATAGGAAGTAATGTGTTATTATCTATAAGTTCAATATTAAAAGCATCAATAATAGTTTTTTCATGTTTAGCTGTTGCTATTATCTTTATTTCCGGATTATCATGTTTTATTTTTTTTGCAATTGATGCCCCAATTAATCCTAATCCGATAAACCCTATTTTTGTTATTTTCATAAAGTCCTCCTAAAATTGTCTAATCCACTTACAATTGTACTATATTTTTTGGGTTAGTCAAACACTTTATTGATTTAAATTTATAAATTGTTATAAAGTTCAGGAAAAAAACTAAAAAGTTGTTGTGAAATAATAGGAGCAATTAGTTCATTATCACTTTCAGGATGCTGAAAAAATGTGATAAATGAAAAACTAGAAAAATAACATTCTAACTTAATACTGTTTTCTTTGGTATTAGGTAAAGTACTAAACGAAAAAATCTTATCGATTAATAGTTGAATTATCATTTTAGCAAATTCATGACCGATAAATGCATCCTTTATATCAAATAAATATTTGGGTATTTTGACAGTTTTTTTCTTTTTATTTAAATTAAGAAGTTTAAGGGTAAATTGAGTTGGATCGTTAGAGAAGTCTTCCCAAAAATCTACACATTCAATAAATTGAGTTAAATATTGTTGTAATGTTTCACGATAAAGGTCATAGATATCGTTGTAATGTAAATAAAAGGTACCTTTGCTAATCATAGCATTTTGGCAAAGCTCGGTCACTTTGATATTTGAAATTGATTTATTATTAAGTAGTAAAACTAAAGAGTCTTTTAATAATTTTTTTGTTTTTAAAACACGAAGATCATTAGAATTTGCATTTTTTTTCATAGTTTCCTCCATAACGATAAATAAAATATAATAGCAAAATAAATAGACAATATCTTTATTTAGTCTATTATTTGACAAAAATAATTATTTGATTATTGTTTATAAAATAAATAAACAGTAAAATGATATCATGCGTTTTTGCAAGAGTCAATTATCAGAATAAATCTAGGAAAGGAAAGAATAATGATAAAAATTTTTAAAAAATTCACAAAAAAAGAAGTTTTATTTATTATAATTTCTTTGTTTTTTATAATATTGCAAGTTGGTTTGGATTTGAAATTACCAGATTATATGGCGGATATTACAAAATTACTTGAAACAAAAAATGGTGGTCATGTTAGAGAAATAATAGAAAATGGCGTGTATATGCTTTTGTGTGCATTTGGAAGCATGTTGGCGTCATGTTTAGTTGGTTTTTTAGCAGCTAAAGTAGCAGCTGGATTAGCTAAAAGATTACGCGGTCTTGTATATGAAAAAACAATGACATTTACAATGGAAGAGATTAATACGTTTTCAACAGATTCATTGATAACACGTACAACTAATGACATTACACAGATTCAAACCTTGATTGCAATGGGATTACAGGTTGTAATTAAAGCTCCCATTTTAGCAACATGGGCTATTCTTAAAATATTAAACAAAAATTGGCAGTGGTCATTTGCTACAGGAGTGGCAGTTTGTGTTTTAATGATGTATTTGATTATAATGATTGCTTTAGTTTTACCTAAATTTAGAAAGCTCCAAACTCTTACAGATAATTTAAATAAAGTTACGAGGGAAAATTTATCAGGTATAAGAGTTGTCAGAGCCTATAATGCTGAAAAATATCAAGAAGAAAAATTTGATGTAGCAAATACAAATGTAATGAGAACAAATTTGTTTACGGGAAGAAGTATGGCATCTGTTTTTCCAATGATGTCCTTGCTTATTTCGTCTTTACCATTAGTTATATATTGGATTGGTATGTATATAATTAAAAATGCAAAAGATATAGGCGAGAAATTCCAATTATTTTCGGATATGGTTGTTTTTTCATCATATGCAATACAAGTTATTATGGCTTTTATGATGCTAATTGTAGTTTTCTTTATTTTTCCAAGGGCTAATATTTCGGCAAAACGTATAAATGAAGTTCTTGAAACTAATACGAAAATTTTTGATGGAGCAGTAACTGAAAATAATCAGAAAAGTGAAGGTGAGATTGAGTTTAGAAATGTAGGATTCAAATATCCGTATTCTAATGAATATGCAATTAAAGATATTAGCTTTACTGCAAAAAAGGGTGAGACAGTAGCATTTATTGGTGCAACAGGAAGTGGTAAGAGCACATTAATTAATTTAATTCCAAGATTTTATGATGTGACAGAAGGTCAGATTTTGATCGATGGTGTAAATGTAAAAGAGTATTCAAAAGACATTTTGAGAAAAAAACTTGGTTATGTGCCACAAAAAGCCGTACTTTTTAAAGGAAGTATTTTTTCTAATATAATGTTTGGAGATAATAGTGATAATATTTCTAATGATAAAGCAGAATCAATAGTAAAAGAAGCAATTGAAATATCACAGTCAAAAGAATTTGTTGAAAAAATGAAAAAAGGCTTTAGATCGGTTATATCACAAGGAGGAACAAATGTTTCTGGAGGACAAAAACAAAGAATTTCAATCGCTAGAGCTATTGCGCGTAAACCAGAGATTTTATTGTTTGATGATTCTTTTTCAGCACTTGATTATAAAACTGATAGAATATTAAGAGAACAATTGAAAATGCAGAAAAAAGAAACAACTTCGTTGATTGTAGCACAAAGAATTGGAACAATTAAAGATGCGGATAAGATAGTGGTTTTAGATGAAGGAAAACTGGTAGGATATGGAACGCATAAAGAACTTCTAAAAAATTGTGCTGTGTATTATGAAATTGTATCTTCTCAACTTTCTGAAGATGAAATCAAAAAGGATATGTAAGAGGTGAAATGATGGAAGAATATAAATTCAGTGAATCAATAAAAAAATTGATACATTATTGTAGAAAATATTATTTTCCGATGATTTTTGCGTTTATGTTGTCAATTTTTGGAACAGCTTTTAACATAATCGGACCAGATAAATTAAAAGAAATAACAAATAAAATCTCTGAAGGAATAATTACTAATGTAATGGATGTTGATGGAATATTAAAAATAATTACAGTGTTAGTAACGTTGTACATTTTAGGCTTTTTATTTAATACATCGCAGGGTGTTATTATGGCATCATGTACACAAAGAATTACCAATAAAATGAGAAAAGATATTTCATTTAAAATAAATAAAATTCCATTGAAGTATTTTGATCAGACTACAGTGGGAAACACGTTATCGAGAGTTACAAATGATGTTGATACAATCGGACAGTCTCTTAATCAAAGTATTGGAACGTTGATATCCGGAATTACAATGTTTTTTGGAAGTTTGATAATGATGACAAAAACTAATTGGATAATGACTGTAGCGGGTGTTTTGGCTACGATATTTGGATTCCTTATCATGATGTTAATTACTAAAAAATCTCAGAAATATTTTGCGTTGCAGCAGGAGGAATTAGGACGTTTAAATGGATTGATTGAAGAAACATATACGGGTCATAATGTTATAGCTGCATATAACGATGTACATAAAGAAATAGAAAACTTTCATGAAATTAATAATAGATTATATTCTTCTGCGTGGAAAAGTCAGTTCTTATCAGGATTAATGATGCCACTCATGACATTTATTGGTAACTTAGGATATGTAGCTGTATGTGTTACGGGTGCAATTCTAGTTGAAAAAGATATGACCGAAATTGGTACAATTGTAGCTTTTATGATGTATATTCGATTATTTACACAACCTTTAGCACAAATGGCGCAAGCAATTACATCTTTGCAGGCAACAGCGGCAGCAAGTGGTAGAGTATTTGAATTTTTGGCTGAAGAGGAATTAGAAGATGAGAGTTGTAAAAATGTTGAGATTAAAGATTTTAAAGGACATATAGAATTTGAACATGTTTCCTTTGGATATACCTCTGAAAAAACAATTATTAATGATTTTAATCTTAATGTTAAACCAGGCGAAAAGGTTGCAATTGTGGGACCAACAGGTGCAGGAAAAAGTACATTAGTTAATTTATTGATGAGATTTTATGAGATAAATCAAGGAACAATTAGAATTGATGGTGTTGATATAAAAGATTTAAGGCGAGAACAGGTTCATGAATTGTTTGGTATGGTTTTACAGGACACATGGTTATTTGAAGGAACTATTAAAGATAACATAAGATACAATATGTCTTCAGTAAGTGATGAAGATGTAATTAATGCTAGTAAAGCAGTTGGACTTGATAAATATGTAAAAGCATTGCCGGAGTTATATGATACAGTTTTAAATGATAAAACAACTTTGTCAGCCGGACAAAAACAACTTATCACAATTGCTAGAGCGTATGTTATGAATGCTCCTATGTTGATTTTAGACGAAGCAACAAGTTCAGTTGATACAAGAACAGAATTAATAATTCAAAGGGCCATGGATAAATTATCTGAAGGCAGGACGTGTTTTGTAATTGCGCATAGACTTTCGACTATAAAAAATGCAGATACAATTTTGGTATTGAATAACGGTGATATAATTGAAAGCGGTAATCATAAACAATTACTTGAAAAAGGTGGATTTTATGCCGATTTATATAATAGTCAATTTGATATTGCGTAAGCAGATTGTATAAAAAATAACAAAAATTCAATAATGAGGGGGGAATATTTTTGATTAATTATATAACAATCGAACGAGAATATGGCAGTGGTGCTACGGAAATTGGTAAACGTTTGATGGAAAAAACAGGTATTAGATGCTATGGTGGGGAAATTCTTGAATTAGCCGCAAAACGCATGAGAAAAACAGTTGAGCAAGTTTTGATACTAGAAGAAAAGAATCTAGATAGTATAAATTATACATTAAGTATGATTGATAGTGCGGTAAACGGTAAAAATGAGGTGCCTGACCATATCAAGCTTCATACGATAGAAAATGATATCATACGAGAATTAGCAGATGAGGGTCCAGCAGTTTTTATAGGTCATTGTGCAGGTCATGCTTTAAAGGATCGTGATGATGTGCTCAATGTTTACATTCATGGTAGCAAAAGTTTTAACAAATTTAGAGCTATAGAAAAATATCATATTTCTCCAACGGAAGTTGATAAGATAATGAAAAAAATAGATAGACGAAGAGCTAATTTTTATAATACAACTACAGGAAAAAAGATAGATGATATTAATAATTATGGCTTAATATTAAATAGTTCTATTTTAGGAATAGATAAATGTGTTGATATTTTGTCTGATGTAATTAAGATATAGTTGAAAAATGATAGATTTTTTTCGTAATTTTTTAATCACTGCCAATATAGTATGATATAATATAAAAAATTATATTTATCGGAGGAACATAAATGCTAAAAAAAGAAATGATTTTTTTAGACTTAGATTTAAAAAATAAAGAAGAGGTTATTCGATTTTTAGGAAATAAACTATATGAGCAGGGAAATATCACAAAGGACTATGTTGAATCAATGATAAAACGAGAGCAAGAAATGTCAACATATTTAAAAAATGGAATAGCACTTCCACATGGAATTATGAGCGAATCATTAGAAGGAATTTATGAAAATGGAGTAGCTCTTGCAGTGATAAATAATGAGATAGAATGGGATCAAGGCAATACCGTCAAAATTGTATTGGCAATAGCAGCAGATAGAATAACACATATGGATATTTTGGCAAAAATTGCAAAAATTGCTTCGGACAATGAAAAAATCAATAAGTTGCTAACTATGAGTGAGGATGAGATAGTGTTAAATTTTAATAAGTAATTATAAAATATAACAAGCATATAATCTAAATTATTATTAAACTAAAAAACAAATGTTTAAAACTTATCGAACAATGATAATTGACGATATTCGCCATTGTCAAGGTTTGAAGCAAATATTCCAACTAGTCGGATTGATTCACCATTCATGAAGATACCATTTTCACCTAGTAATTCATTTGTAATTAATGATAGTGCGATAGATTTAATAGTATTGCAATCGTTAGTAGATGATACTAGGGAAGTTTGAGTTGTGTGTGTTTTAAAATTGTTAGTTTTAAGAGTGATTCCAATTGTGCTTGCAAAAGCATTATCTTTAATCATTCTCTTACTTATATTAGTAGATAAAATATCGATTATTGCTGTAATATCTGAATCATAGTTGTCTGCAGTTAAATTAGATGGCATAGTTCGTTCACTTGAATAGCTTTTAGCTATTCTTTTCTTAGAAGAAACAGTGGATGTATTTATGCCATTTGAACTATAATAAATATATTTACCATGTTTGTCACCTAATACAGAACATAGTATGTTTAAATCTGTTTGAGCGGCATCTCCTATTGTTTTGATACCTAAAGAAGTAAGTTTCATAGAAGTTGATTTACCACATCCATGTAGCTCGTTTATTGGAAGCGGCCACATCTTAGTAGGAATCTCGTCTTTGAATAGTGTATGAACACGATTTGGCTTTGTAAAATCTGAAGCCATCTTAGCTAAAAGCTTGTTTGTTGAAATCCCAACATTTACAGTAAATCCATATTTAGAAAAAATAGAGTCTTTTATTTCATGAGCTAAAGATAATGGAAATGTATAAGACTTGTATTTTAACTCTTTATAAGTCTCGTATAAATCACTAAAATCACAATAAGCCTCATCTATAGAAGCTTGTTGCACATTTGGAGTGTATAAAAGAAGCGTGTCAATAAAAAGTTTAGAATAATGTCTATATAGTTTGAAATTAGTTGGAACAACAACAAGTGAAGGACATTTTTGCATTGCATTGACAACAGCTTCACCAGATTGAATATTATATTTTTTTGCAGGAATCGATCTCGCTGAAATAATACCATGACGACTGTTAACATCGCCGCCTATAGCGGAAGGAATTGTTCTAAGGTCGATATTATTTTTGTTTTTTTTAAGGAGATCAACCGCTGTCCATGAAAGAAAAGCAGAATTAACATCGATATGAAAAATTAATGGAGATTCTGAAAAATCAATTTTATAATTCATAATAAATCCTTTCACTTAATCAATACATTTGTTCTATTATACTGTAGAACGATAAATGGTGCAACTATAGAATAAATGTGATAAACTATATACCGTGGCTAATTTTTAGTGTTATACAACCGATTATTTAGAAGAAAAGTTAATTTATTAGAAAAAGTTACTTTAGAAGAAATCTAACTTAGAAAAAGAGTAAATTGGTAGAAAAGTAATATGAATTCGGTTTAGATTTGAAAGGAGACTAGTTTATATGGCAAATAGGTTTAGTAAAAAGAAGAAAATAGCAGTTATTACAGGTGCAAGTTCTGGAATAGGTAGAGAATTTGCATACGAATTAGCAAAAGAGGGGTACAATTTAGTACTAATTGCGAGAAGATTAGATAGATTAGAAGAAATTAAAAAAAATGTAAAAACAGAAGCAATAATAATTCAGGCTGATATTACTAAATCAAGTGATATCTCAAATGTTTTAGATATAATCAAACAAATGGACATCTCTGTTTTTATTAATAATGCTGGATTTGGATCAAGCGGAGCATTTATAAATAATAATTTACAAAAAGAAATAGAAATGATAGAAGTTAATGTAAAAGCAATGCATATTTTTACAAAAATGATTATAAGAAAAATGTTAAAGCAAAAACATGGCTATTTGTTGAATGTAGCCTCTTCAGCAGGACTTTTTCCGGCCGGACCATATATGAGTGCTTATTATGCAACTAAATCCTATGCGGCAAGTCTTACTTTAGCAATTGCCGAAGAGCTAAAGAAGGTTAATGCACCTGTATATGTTGGTTGTTTATGTCCAGGACCAGTTAATACTGAATTTAATGATGTTGCTAACGTTAGTTTTGCATTAAAAGGAATTAGTGCAAAGCATTGCGTTAAATATACACTTGCCAAAATGAAAAAGAAAAAAGTGTTAATTGTTCCAACAATTCAAATGAAACTTGCAATTTTCTTTTCAAAATTTTTGCCTCTAGAAGTCTTAATTAGAATGGTTGGCAGACAACAAAGAAAGAAAATGGGCTAGAAAAATATAAATTTTTCGATAATTAAAACATGATTTTATTAATGCGAGAAAACACTAATAATTCAGCAAAAATCACTAAAAAAGTAATGCGCAAATAGGCAAAAACAGTATTGAAAAATAAAAAATAATCTTGTATAATATAGACATATTAAGGAACACCTGGGATGTACGATAATCCTGTATATTTAGAACCTACATTTACTTTAAACGGGACACCTAAATCGCTTATTAGATGTCAAGCCTCCGATTTAGACAGTGGAAGGCAGAAGATAAGTTGCGGTAACCCACCTAGCATTGGCTAGGAGTCTAAATTGCGGGAACCGGCATTTTGGGTTCCTTTTTTTTTGAAATTTGTGAGTTCGTAATGTTTAAATATAAATTATAATGAAATAAAAATGAAGTTTTTCCGATATAAAAGTTGTGAAGTATGTTTGTGAATTTTGATTTTTTTAAGAATATAAAAGGAATATGGTGAATAATATGGACATCAATTCAAACAGAAATTCCAATAATAATCCAAGAAAAAAAAGTAGTGGAAATAAACCGCCTGGTGGCTTTTTTGTGTATAAAGCTAATGAACAAGGAGAGATAGTCTACGCAGATCAAGGTGTGATAAGCATTTTTGAATGCGATGATTATGAAGACTTTATTAAGCTAACGAATGGTACATTTGAAGGTATGGTTTATCCGGATGATTATACAGAAACAGAATATACCATTTGGAAACAATTAAATGAAAAAAAATTAGAGTATGATTATGTAAAATATAGGATAATTACTAAATCAGGGAAAGTTAAATATATTGAAGATTTTGGCCATTTGGTTACTATGGCAGATGGAGACCCCTTTTTTTATGTTTTATTAATTGAAAGAGAAGATGAATTTTCAATTAAAACGAATCAAGACGAACAAAGCGAGGACCTGTATGTAAAAGATGATTATGATTCTTTGACAGGCTTAGTTAAGATGCATAAATTTTTTGATTTAGTAGAAGATAATTCCTTGGATTTGGAAAAAGTTAGTGATGGAATGTATGTTGTTTATTTTGATGTCGAGAGTTTTAAGAATTATAATGAAAATTACGGCTATGATCGTGGAGATGAATTACTTTGTTTTGTAGCAAATATTCTTAGAAAAGAATTTCAAGATGGGATAATTTCTCGTTTTTCTGATGATCATTTTGCAGTTTGTTGCCAAAGTGATGAAATTGTATCTCAAATTGAAAGAATTCATAGAAAAGTAGATGATTTTAATGAAAGTAGACCTTTGGAGATAAAAGCTGGAGTTTATCAAATTTTTGATGTTGTAGAAAATGGCTCTATAGTTTGTGATAGGGCTAGGATTGCATGCAGTAAAATTAAAGGTAGATTTGATGAATTTTATAATTTCTATGATGAAAACTTAGAACAACATGTAAGACAACAACAGTATATTATAGATAATTTTGAAGAAGCAATACAAAATGGCTCAATAAAAGTGTATTATCAGCCTATAATTCGTGTTATGTCAGGAAAGGTTTGTGCATTTGAGGCTTTGGCACGTTGGCAAGATGAAGAGTATGGAATGATTTCGCCAGGCGTATTTATTGAAGTACTTGAAAAGTTCCATCTGATTCATAAGCTTGACTTATATATTATAAAAAAAGTATGTCAAGACTATAATAGTAAGAAGAAATATAATCGAGTATGTGTTCCTGTTTCGATAAATCTTTCAAGATTAGATTTTCAATTGTGCCAGATTTTTAAACGTATAGAAGAGATTCGTAAAGAGTACAATGTTCCAACCAATATGATTGATATAGAGATTACAGAAAGTGCATTAAATGATGATTTGGAATATCTTAAATTGCAGATTTTGAAGTTTAAAAAAGCCGGATACAACGTTTGGGTGGATGATTTTGGCAGTGGATACTCTGCACTCAATGTTCTCACAAATTTTAAATTTGATGTTGCTAAATTGGATATGTCTTTTCTGAAACAGTTTAATGATATTAAGATGAAAATAATGATACAATCGTTGATTTATGTCATAAAAGATATTGGAATCCAATCCTTTGCAGAAGGCGTAGAAACAATGGAACAGTATGAGTTTTTAAAGAGTATAGGATGTGAAAAAGCACAAGGTTTCTTCTTTGGAAAGCCTCTTCCTTTAAAAGAAGTATATCATCATATTGATAGTAATGGGATGCAGTTAGAAGATAAAATTGAGTGTGTATATCAGGATACCATTGGACGTTTAAATATAAAAAATAATTTAACAACATGTGATAACTTTATAGATTTACCATCTGCAATTCTTGAAAAAAATGGAGAGGTAATTTCATTTTTATTTGCTTCAGATTCATTTAAAAAAGAAATACATTATATTGGATTTGAAAGTGTACAAGAATTAGAAGAGTTTTGTAATGAAAATAAATTTCTTGTACAAAAAAGAATGAGTGAGTTGATTCAGAATTCAATTTTAAGTGGAAAAGCAGAGAAGACAGATTGGATTATTCGTGGAAATTATTGCAATATATGGATAGAGGTAATAGCTGTATATGGTAGATGTTGCGCTGCCAAAACAATGATTGTTAATAGACAAAAATATATAGATGATGGTACAAAAATTGGAGAAATGGATAGCTATTTACGAGAATTATATACTATATACAATAGAGTTGATATTTTAAATGTAGATGATAATATAGTTGAAACTATTTTCACAAATAGTAAAGCAATTGCTCCAATGATTACAAAAAGAGAAGCAACAGGAATAATAAAATACGTTGCGGAAAAATACATTTATCCTGATGATAGAGAAAGCTTCTGCGATTTGTATAATGTTGATACAATTGAGAAGAGGATACATGCAGAAAAGAATGATTTTCTTTGGGGAGTATATAGGGTTAAGTCAAATAATACTTATATATGGCAACTTTTTAATATAATTATTGCAAAAAGAGAGCAAAAAAGAATTATTATTTCGTGTATGCGTGATATTTATGATAGAGGGGAATCTCTATTTGGAATACAAGAATTTAATATGTTGTTTGAAAACTTTACATTTCCATTTGTTGTGTTAAAAGTTGAGATATCAGAAGATGATAAAGTTACGGATTTGATTTTTAAATATGCTAATAGCAGATATTGTAATAAAGTTGGAATAACTAGTGAAAAATTAATAGATAATTCTTTTTTAGAAATCGAAAGAGACGATAAGAAATTATGGAAAAATATTTGTTATAGAGCAGCATTCTTAAACGAAAGTATACTAGAAGAAGTATATGACAAAACCAATGATATATGGGTTGAAATTGCAATAAACAAAATCGCAAGGGATGGATATTGCGCTGTTGCTATAAAAGAAACAACAAATGAACACAAAAAGAAGAAAGAAGTTGATAGAAAATATAGTACAGATAACTTTATTATTCATTGTGCTAAGATTTTACAAGGAACAACGAGCTTTAAATATAGAGTAAATCTAATTCTAGAAGAAATTGGAAAGGCGTTAAATCCTACTAGAGTCTATATAATAGAATTAAATGATGAAGATATAGTTCTTAATTTTTTATGGACTAAGGATGAAAAGTATAATGATATAGGAATATATAATAATTTAAATTATAATATTTTAAAACAATGGCCTGAATATTTAGTTGAAAACAATAGAATAGTAATTGACATAGACAAAAAGATAAATACAAACGCTTTTGGAGAAATGGTGCGTTTGATGCTCCTTCGTAATGGCATGCACAAGGCAATTATGATTCCGCTATATAATGATAATGGAGCAATTATAGGATATCTTGGAGTAGAGAATTATGATGATGTAGAGACATTTGATGTCAATAATTTATTAGATACGGTATCGTATTTTATATCTACCGAGATGAGAAAAAACGAATTAATTAATCACCTTGATTATCTTGGAAAGAATGACTTGATGACAGATGTTAGAAATAGATATTCTATGGATCAAGAAATTGCCAGAATCGATAATAAAAGATGTTCAGTTGGAGTGATTTTTATTGATGTTAATGGGTTAAAAAAGATTAATGATTGCTATGGACATCAAGCTGGAGATGAAATGCTGATTGAAGTTGCGAAACTATTAAGAAGTGTATTCAATAAAGACAATATTTATCGAGCAGGTGGAGATGAATTTGTAATAATTGTTGAAGATATTTCTGAAGAAGATTTTCAAAAGAAGATAAACAATTTACGCAAATTATTAAGTGAAACTAAGAAATTTACAGTTGCACTTGGCTTTACTTGGGATGATGGAACAAAAAAATTTAATAGTGTTATGAAATTAGCAGATGCTTTTATGTATAAGAATAAAACAGAGTACTATAAAAAATCTACTAATGATAAGCGAAGATAAAAAAATAATAAAAAGGGGTTAAGTTTTATTTTGTTTCATCCGATTAAATGTTTTGGGTATGAATAGGATGTGATTTGGGGAAGTCATATCCATGTTGGGAGAGCATATTATTTAATTTACGGGGTAAATACGGACAAGCTAAGAGCTGAGAAAGGATGCCACTTATGTTACAAAAGATGAAAATGGAAAAAGAAAGCATGAAATTGACAGAAAGACAGGACAAAATTCTAATCAAATTACTAAAAGAATTTGATTCTACTGTACGAGTTGTACCAATGTTGCATGAAGAATCTAATCTAAAAAAAGAGCTAGATGAGTGTTCAAAAGAAGATTTTTGCAACGGTTTGGTAGGTATTAGAAAGCGACTTGAATTTTGTTACATCAATAGTTTACTAAATGAAGAAGATGTTATTATTTTATCAATGGAGTTTACAGATAGAGTAAGCATCTTTTATCGAGAGTTTGGTTTGACATATGAAAATGAAGAATACGCAAATGTAGGAGTCTTCGCAATGGCATTATATTATGCTTTTATTAGAAGGTATAATGCTGCAATGAAGACAACAAGAATTTTGATGAGAATGTCAAATTCAGATTCTATTCAAAGAAAGGCTAATAAATTACATTTTGAACTAGAACAAATTTTACTTGATGATATTGTAAAATGTAATGTTTATTCGTCAAATGGTTTATTGCCTACAGATTTTGAAAAGGTTAGAACAGTTTTTTCTTTTGTAAAAGAGCAAGAAAACGAAGAATATGCAAGTAGATTAGAAATGTTATATTCAACAGATGTTTTTATGAATGATGCTGATATTGCAATTGAAACATTTATGCATGATATTTTAGTTTTTGATGTTGCTGTTGGAGGAGAAACAGAGATTTTTTTCACAGACAGTACAAAATATGTAGCGAAAGACATATTAAAAAACAAAGAAAACTATCTTGTGAAAGTTGTTTTAAAGGATAGAGAGTGGGAAATTATTAGAAAGTAAGAGTTTGCCACATGGTTTATGCCTAACGTGCTATTTTTGGCTTTTTGTCAAAAGTTGGGGTGAATAAAAAAATGACCAGGAATGAGAATTATATCAAAATTTCATTCCTGGTTTTTCTTTTGCTTTTAGCCATATAAGGATTAGTTTGTAGCCGTGATACCATTTGAGAATGGACAATCAAAGGCATTTAATAAGAACCGTTTTTTATAAAAAGAAATGTTCAGATATTAGCTCTGAGTATGGTGTTTTTGAAAAAAAAAAAAAAAAAAAATACACTTGCGTTCTGCAATATTAAATGATACTATGTTTTTGTCGGAATATTTCAAAAAGGATGTTCTTAACACGCCAAGGATGGAATTGTGTGAGTTTTCTGAAAGAATGATTGATAATTGAATAGCTAGTTAGTTTTTGTTGAGTATTCTATATAACATTTTCTTAACGGTTTGTTAGTGATGATATTATTTGCATTATGTAAATTGTACGTAATAAAGATATTGTGTGATTGTTTTCTGAAGGTTTAGGAATTAAGCAATTTAAACATAAATAATTAACTAACAAAATAAAAAAGCATAAAAGTTTATGCGAGATGAGGAGAAGAAAGTGAAGAAGAAGACGTATGCTATATACACAGTAATGCTGTTGTTTTTTGTTGTAGCAGCCGGATTCATAGGTTATGAGTTGGGAAAATCAAAAGGATCGATTTTCGCACAGAATACAAACATAAAAAGTTCAACTAAAATCACTTCTAATGGAGCGAGCAGAAAAAATGACGGAAAACGTAAGACAACAGATAATTCATCTATTGCCGTTGTGAATCTTGATGAAGGAGTAAAACTGAATGGAAAGACAGTATATTATTCACAAAAAATTTCTGAATTTCCAACATCAGATTTTTACTATACATCATTAAACGAGGCACAAAAAGGCGTTTCTAATGGCTCAGTCGGAGCCTATATCATAATACCCGCAAAGTTTTCAAGTAATGTAGTAACTTTAAATGAAAGACCTATTGCGTCAAAACTAGATTATAAGATAAGCAAGAAATTAAGTGGCAAAAAGCAGCTAAGAGCACTTTATGACATAGTTAATTTCGGTAATTCGGTTAATAACAACTTAAGCTATATGTATTTAGAAAGTACATTGTCAGAATTCCATGATGCACAGGATTCAGCAAAAACAGTATTAGATAATGACAGTAAAGATTTAGAAGCTATTAATAAGATTTCATCAAATGATTTGGTGACTATGGTACAGATACCTGAAATGAAACAGGTTGAGGGTACCCCTAAACAGTTAGATGTCAGTCAGTGTACAACAGAAAATAATAATACATTGAAAGATATTAACGACAATTATCAAAAAATAATATCAGATGCACAACAAAAATTAGAAAATGTTCAATTACAAAAAAATGTTTTAGAAACTACACTAAAAGAATTATCAAAAGAAGTTGAAAATATCCCAACTTCTCAAGGCGAGAATCAGGATGTCCTTCCAATACCAGGAATTCCACAAAGTGGCGACAATAACGATGGTGATTTGACAGCAGAGGCAAAAAGTAATCTTAATAAAAGATTACTTGAATTACTAAAACAATCAGAAGAAGATAGAAAAGATTTGCAGACAAAAGTTGACCAGTTAAGCAGTCAGGTTGATAGTTTAGAGCAGAACATAATACGTCAATCAGAAGGTGGAAAATTAAGTGCTGCAAGCGTACCAAGTTTGGTATCAAGTCAATCTGATGTAAGCGATGCAACGACATATAAGCAGTTGGTTTCAATTACATATAATGCAAATGAGCTATCAAAACCAAATAATAACATTCCAAAATTCAATGTTGAAATCACTCAGGATGCAAAGAAAAAGCAAAATGTAGCTGTAACACAGGCATTGATGGAAAAATTAATAGGTTATTTGGGAGATGATAAATTAAAAGAATTTGCAACAGTTTGTGATGGAGATAATACTTTCAAAGAAAGTTTGTCAGGTACAGATTATAAGAATTCATATGATTTTATTTTATCATTAAGAAAACAAGGAACAGATATGCTTTGGTCAAATGCGACTATAGGATATTCTGGTTCAACGTTAAGTGATTTAAGTAATTTTGCAAGGGAACAGGCAAAAGTAGAGAGTCCTGATGATCAAACAAAGAAGGATAAGACAATAAATCCTGTTTTGAAAAACAGCTTAGATCAAGTAAAAACGACAACAAGTCAATTGAAAGAAAGCTCAAATAATTACTTCAAACTTGATATTAATACTTTGCAAAGTCAGATAGAACAAGAAGTAATTGATCCGTTAGCTAGAAAAGCTCAAAAAACAGAAAAAGATTATAAAGTAGTCAGTCAAAAACAACAAGAAGCCATAAATAAATTTAGTGAATCGCTAAAGGATAATCAGATTGTCCCACAGACAATGTTTGATAAAGTCTCAATTAGTAAATTGGAAAATACACAAAATAAACTACTAGATTTGTTAAATGAATCAAATCAGTCGTACGGAGATTATATAAGCAAGATTTATGAAACAAGCATGAATAATCAACAAACTGTTTTTGATAGTTTATCCAAAGCAGACGAAGATTCAAAACAACAGATAGAAAGCGGTTTGGCTGAGACAAAGCGAATAAAGAATCAGGATTCGCAATGTAATCAGAAGTTGATGAATGGTTTTATTGCAAAATTGCCATACACAAGATTAGGTTCGATTGAAAATGAAAACGTATATCAATATATGGCAAATCCAGTAACTTTAGAAGGAAATATCAATGAGATAGATGCTAGTAGGTTATCATCTGTAGGTGGAATAACAGAAAAAAAAGTAGGAGCAAAAGTAAATAAAACAGTTCCAACACCACCAAAAGCAGCATGGTATTTATTGATAATTCTAATAGTTTTACTAGCAATTGGAATAATGACAATGACGGTAATAAATCGTTCACAACAGGAAAATGAAGATTGGGAGTAACACAAGCATTAAAAAAGATATAAGAAGTAGCAAAAGCCAAAGCTTTTATGGTTAGTTACTATTATATAAAAAAATTAATTAATAACATAAAACAGACAGAGATTTGAAAGGAGAATTACAATGGCATCATTAAAATTAGACTATGAAGCATTAGGAAGTTCAGCAAAAACATTAAGAGAGCAAGGAGATACTTTTGAAAGCTGTATTAACGTTATGTCAAAAGTAGTTGATGCATTACCAGATATTTGGGAAGCAGAAACATGTACTAGATACGTACAGGAGTTTGATGAATCTAAGAAAACATTAAACGAAGTTAGAAAATTAATCGAAGATATGTCAAGTCAGATGACTCAGATTAGTAACAACTTTGCTCAGGCCGATTCAGAAATGGCTAATCAGATGAAATAAGTTCGAATAAATATTTCAAAAACAAACCTTTGGCAAGTAAGTTTTTCTAACTTGCTAAAGGTTAAAAAAGTTAAAGGAATTAAAATGGAGACAACTATACATAATAATAATTCAATAACAACAGAAACACAAAATAATGCAAACAGTCAATTGATATTTGACCCGGATGTCATAAAAGAACGAGATGAAAAACAGGCTAGTTCTCTAGAAGATATGTATGGGTATGCAGTTTTTTCGGAGGATTTTTCAAAGCAGGTAAGTATAGAGAAAAAACGAATTCAAAAAGAAAATAATAATGCTTTTAAAAATGTTATGAAAAATAAAAGTAGTAATGAAATAGATAAAACATTTAAAAATGTTATGAATGCTAAAACAAGCCCAATCATAACAAAAGACTACAATGATTTAGCTAAATCAAAAGACAATATTTGGATTGAAATATTTTATGTAGCGCTAGGTATGATTATAACGTTACTTGTAATCTACTTGGCAATGCGAGTAAAAAAGAAAATAAAAAAATGAGGTTAACTCAATGAAAATAATAATTACGATAACAAATCCAACCAATAAAGTTGGATATGACATACAAATAGACAATAAACAAAAAATATCAACTACTTTAAAAGTGTGTAGTGAAAACTTAGCAGGTCTTGAATTCGCTGACCAATGCGAAAAAGTTCGTTTGTGGGATGGAGGAAGATTGATTCCAGTTGAAAAGACCTATGACGAAGCGCAGATTTATAGCGGCGCAAAACTTATTGTTGAAGATTAAAGTGCTTAAATTTCACAATAGGAAAGAACAAAAAATAAGAAGCCAAGAAACGAAGGAAGAGATAATGAATACTCAAATGACGACACAAAACAGAAACGTAAAAATAAATAATGTATTAAATGTACAGACAAACCAACCATTAAGTTGTATTGTCGTAAAAAAATCAGATATAAATGCAAAGATAGAGTTTGATTATAAAAAACTAGAAAGATTACCTGAGCCATTTATAAATGCAAAGTATGAAGAAAATGGTGAAGATGTAAGAATCACATTTGATATGTCTAATTTAAAAAATGTTACTCAGTTAAAGAAAGAAAAATCTGAGAAAAAATATAGATTTCTTGTAAATTTAAAAGTCTTAGAGGAAAATTTAAAAAAATATAAGTTTTCCATGAATCCAAACAACATCTTCTATGATGAAAATTTTATTCCAAAAGTAAAAATGAGAGATTTATATACGAGCGAAGAACTCAGACATTTGCAAGAAAATAACATGAGTTTTGTGAACGTTTATAAATGCTATATTGGTGGAATATTAGGGAATAATTACACTATTGAGCAGACTTTGCAAAGTGGTGTAAATATCCTAAAAGATGAAAAATCATTTGAGAGATTTTTTAAATGTCAGTCCGTAAATGAATTAGTGAACGAGCTAAAAAACAGATATCACAGGATAGAAGAAAAGGAAAGAAAGACAAAAGTTTTAGTTTCAAAAAGATTCCATTATGTGATAACTACAGTTGCAATAACTTCGCTTGTTCTTTTTATTGTTTCAACAGGTTTATTTATATGGACCAACTTCTTTAAGTTGAGAAAGTCGCAGATAGTTGTTAGCGCAATGGAAAGCTATATTGAAGAAGATTATGTACAATGCATTGATGATTTAAAACCTTTATCAGTTAAATCAATGGATAAAAAAACTAAATATATTTTAGCAACTTCGTATGCTAAAACAGAAAACTTAAAGAAAAAAGAGATAGAAAAAATAGTATCGAGAATAGACGTAAAATCAGATAATCGTGAGCTTGAATATTGGATTTATCTCGGTAGATTAGATTGCAAGAAATCTGAAGATTTAGCGAAATCGATGTCGGATGACAAGCTCCTTATATATGCGTACATGAAAGAAAAAAGTGTACTAGAACAGGATTCTGTTAAATCTGGATCCAAAAAACAAGAAAGAATTGAAGAGCTTGATGATAACATAAAAAAGATTGGAGATAAATATCAAAAGAACAATGGAAACAAAGAAAGTTAGATACTATATAAGACCAAGAGAATTTTATATATCAGGAATTGAAGATGCACCATATGCATCAATAATTTTGCCAATAGGTGAAAAAGAATATTTTATACAAGGTAACCAAATAGAAGAAAAATCAGGTGCCAAGCGATTGATAAAACAAGGCGATGAATTTGAAATCGCTGGATATAAAATAACTTTTTTCGAGGATTATCTTGAGGTAGAAGGCAACTTCGAAGAAGGACAAACAATATCAGCAACTGCAACCGATTTAGTTGTTTCGCAACAAGCCACAGCACCAACAACAGTTGATGATAATCGAGTGCCAGAAATAAAAAAAACATATCAAGCCAAAATCCTCTTGGAACAAATCGGTCAACCGGATAAGAAGTTTGAAGGTTACCCAATCTATAAAAGATCACCAAGAATCATTTATAGAGTTCCAGATGAAAAAATAGAGATAAAACAACCACAATCAAAAAAGACACTAGGTCGAGATGGCCTTGCAGAGCTTATAGTACCAGTTCTTT
>Ga0256405_10000364_pt1 | contig 151275 bp, 125 predicted proteins | sample RumenRJG_02DNA_FD_189096 | JGI IMG/M metagenome (GOLD analysis project Ga0256405, IMG submission 189096) | Bovine rumen microbial communities from Lethbridge, Alberta, Canada - RJG_02 | ecosystem: Host-associated > Mammals > Digestive system > Stomach > Rumen | place: Canada: Alberta... | reverse complement strand
TGATTATTCTATTCATAGGTGACCTCCTTTTGTATGCGGTAATCCCTGTTACCATTGATCTTGACAATCATCAGTATACAGGTAAATCCACGTTGCTACAAATGTGAGGTCACTTCATATTATCTAATGATATTGAATCCGAGGATAATGTTACTGATTCCTCACATACTGATGGACAAACAATCATTGATAAGGAATCCGATACAAAAGCAGATGAATAAATCTCATATAAATATCCGACAATTGTATAGATATATAAATACAATTAACAGTAACTATAAATGAAATTATTCAATTAATATGAATACAATTAATTTAATTGTTGAAAAAAATCTTATGATATATTACAATATTTAGAGCCTTGCGGTGTCATAGAAGTATTCTACTATATGAACATTAAAAGCAGACATCGCATATTCATATTATTGTTATATACGGTAACAGAGTTACCAATAAAAATCTTAGGAGGAATACCAATGATATCAGCAGGTGATTTCAGAAATGGCGTAACAGTTGAGATAGAGGGAAATATCTATCAGATAATCGAATTTATGCATGTAAAGCCCGGTAAAGGCGCTGCATTCGTAAGAGCTAAGCTTAAGAACATTATTAACGGTGGTGTTGTTGAGCGTACATTCAGACCTACAGAGAAGTTTGAAACAGCTCATATTGATAAGAGAGATATGACATATTCATATAAGGATGGAGATCTCTACTACTTCATGGATCCTGAAAGCTATGATATGGTTCCTGTTAACGGACATGTTATTGAAGATGATATGAAGTTCGTTAAGGAAAATGAGGTTTGCAAGCTCATGTCACATAATGGTGATGTATTTGCTATCGAGCCTCCAATCAACGTTGTACTTGAGGTTACAGAGTGTGAGCCTGGTGTTGCAGGAAACACTGCTACAAACGCTACAAAGCCTTGTACAGTTGAGACCGGTGCTACTCTTAATGTACCACTCTTCGTTAACCAGGGAGATTCAATTAAGATTGATACACGTACAGGCGAGTACGTATCAAGAGTATAATTCACTTATATAATGTAAATCTAAAAGGAGTGATCAGCTAATTCTGATCACTCTTTTTTTATCTCGTTTTCTAATCCAAAAATAGCCCCGGCATTTCTGCCGGGGCTTTAAAGCTCTTATAAAGCTTTTTTGATTATGTAAGATCGAACATGTAAGGCTTAAGATTAATTCTTATCTTTCTATAAGTATTATATGTCTTACCGTTCTTAGTTGTTGTAACACATACTACAATGTATGTATGCATTCCGTCGTAAGCATCGAAGTATTCCTGCTTAAGCTTCATATCACCTACTCTGAATTTAGCTGCCATGTTAATATTAACAGGATTCTGAGTAAATTCATTAAGCTCTGCTGCTGTAGCTGTTGCTACAGTATCTGCAGTACCATCACCATCAATATCATACGATCCACCATCCGTATCATAGAACAGTTTATGATCATATGGAGTTCCTGTAGTATCAGGATTCTCAAATGGATGATTTTCCTGCTCAGATGGAAGATCAAGATCATACCAAGCTCTTACTCTTGTAATCTTTTCACCACCATCTATCATTGCCTTAACTGAGAATGCAGGTGTTACATTTGAATCTTTAACTTCAAGTGTATAGTTACCTGTACCATCAGGCTTGATTATAGCATTTGCTGTACCGTTATCAATCTTATCATTTGTGGCATTCTCATCATAGAGTTTAACCTGAGTTCCGATTGCTGACTTATGAAGTGAATTAACGATAACGTTAATATAAAGCTTTCGCTCAAAACTATTATTTGTACCGAAACCGGTAACATTCATATGACCAGCACCACAATATGTGATTGAATTATACTGATAGATAAAGTAATTCTCTGTTCCATCAAAAGGATCAGCTGCATGCATCTGTGACATTGTTCCTTTACTACCGCCTACAAATGAATAGTAAACCGTCATATTCGGATCTTCAACATCGAGATCAAATGCCTGTGGATGTGTTGTCGTAACTATAAATTCATCTGTCAAAGTAAACGGATATGAAGTAAGAAGACCTTTATTGTTCATAGCGATCTTATCATCAACTTCTCTCTTACCTGTTGACTTAAATTCATTTAAGCAATCCTGTCTTGTCTGAGTAGTATTGAAATAATCCTCAGCATTTACGTCATATGCACCAAATTTGTACATATGCCTGTTCATCAAATCTGTATGATATCCAGTACCACCGTCCATAACAGTACGTGTTGTAATTGCAGTTGTAATAGGTTTCAATGAATTATTAAACTGTATATTATTTGTACCATCAGTAGCAAGTTTACTCAGGAAATATCTATCAGATGAATATCCATCCTTAGGAACAAATGATATAGAAGCACCTGATTTAATTCTCCAATTGTCCACTTCATATACGCAAGCATATTCTGAAGTACCATTGATTGCAACATTTGAAACAGTACCGGAATATGTCTGACCAGTAGCTGAATCAGTTATATCAAACTTAGAACCAACTAATGAAGCTGCATCAGTTCCACGGAATACAAGATAAACTTTCTGCTTATTTGAACTAGTCGTAAATCCTGTAACACCACCGTCTTTTCTATCAGAAGCATAAGCAAATGTATTTCTACCTCTATTAATTACAACAGAACTTGATTCTGCTATCTTAGCGGTTGACGCATAAGATGCTGAAATAACATTAGATTGATAGAAATTCGAATGTGCTGAATCATCTGTAACATATACAAGAGAACCTGCTCCGCTGCCATCTGTTACTTCTGCATAATTACCTGAATTCCAGCTTGTTTCCTTATAAAGCTTAACATTAAGAGTTAATGTTGAGCCTCCATTATGAGTTACATTTGAAATAGTTGACTTCGATGTATCTGCAACTCCATTAGGATTCACATAAATACTAACAGTTGCACTATCAACATCAGATCCAAGTGTAGATCCTAAATTCATAAACAGATCATTTCTAGTGAAATCAAAAACATTAGTTCTATTTGCACCTGCATAATAGCCATCTATCTTCTGTGGCGCTCCATTAGAATAATATACATAAGTACTTGTTGTATTTGTAGGTGGCTGTGAAGATACATTATATACTATCGTACTAGTCTCTTGATTTGAAGAAAGACTAAATGTTCTGGTAGTATCTACAGATGGAATACTAAATGTATGATTTAATAGTTCCTTATCTGAATCAGCTGCACCCTTCACAAGATGTCTTGCATCCATACCAAAGGTTTCTCTGAGATCAGATGCAATATTAATACTAAACTCAGTTCCTGCTGCACGACCTACCTTTGCAGTATCAATCGTATCATGATACAGAAGAACCTTTCCATCATTATCCGCATATCTCTTAATACATGCTGTAGCAGTATCATTAAGATCATCAAAACTGAAATGGTTAGCCGGTCCAAGAATTATAATGTTAAATACAGTTGTAAGTAATGACTTACCTGAATCATCAACAGCAGACTTGATCTTTGCTTCCATATACTTATCATAGAAATACTTTTCAAAGATCATAGCATCTCGCCATGGCATATAATACTTAGCGTATTCTTTAGTATATTCAGCTGAATCACCGGATAATATCGGTCCCTTACCAGTTTCAGTAGCTGATAATGAATAGAAATCATAATAATTATAATGTGTCTTATAATATACCAACTCATCACGAAGGTGCGAATAATTTTCAGCATTTCTCATACCGGCTGATAAGTCAGTACCATTATCTATGGCTGCAATTATCTTATCGATATAGCCATTCATATTCTGAGTTGCTCTACTATAACCTCTAAGATTAGCAATACTTGAACCGAGAAGCCTCATCTCCTGTTCAAAATTGATATGATCAGTAATTGTAAGCTCATATCTATCAAGCATATCACTGAAACTAGCATACAGAGCATCTGTAAGACCCAGCTTAGAATTGATATCACTTAGTATTGCATCAGGAGTCATAGAAGCAATGCCTGTAGGGGCAGCAATACCGGCATCAGTATAGAAGTTAGTAAGATTTGCTCTTACTGTAGCAACATCACCTGATCCACCACCGGTTACAGTACTAACCTGACGTCTTAGTTCATAAAGAGCTGAAGGAACATAAATTATATCCTCTTCAATAAGCATCTTCATTTCTTTATAAAATGCTTCATATTTAGATCTCTGATTTGAATATCTGTCACGGAGATCAGTAATTGTACCGGATGTTGTAGCATACATAGTTTCAACATCTGCGATAGTTTTCTCGAACTCACGAGTAGACATTATATTCAGATTGAAGTCATAATCATCCTCAATATCATCTGCAAGATTATGTGTAAGATCATCCATACCATGCTGTTCAAGAGATGTATCCTGTCTATCATAATCAAAGATACCGAAGTCATGAACATGTACACCGAGAAGGTTACCTTCATACTTATAAGTCTTATCTCCATTAGCCCCTGTAGTAACCTTAGTTGCAGCATTTGCATCCCTGGTCTGGATACCTGCATAAACTGTAGACGCGGTCAAGCCTGAGTTAGATGGCATAATAGTATCACTATAACCGTCAATACCCTGCTTAGCTCTTAAAGTATCCATCTGATACTTACTATGCTCAGCATAATGATTACCCTTGAAAGGATTACCTGATGTCTGACATTCTGTACAGAAATAAAGTGTAATATCAGTAGTAGTACCTACATTAGAATACATAGAATCCGGAAGAATCTGAAGTATATCTATAAGCTCCTTTTCTCCTTCAGGACTAATCTTATACATGATATACTTTATTGATGACTCTGCCTTAGTTGTTTTATTAACCGCCTTAACCTGACAGTTAACAGCACCTGAAAAGTCATCTTTAAGCGTATAAGACATCTTTCCTGCAGTTGCATCTACTCTCTGGAATATTTCATCCTCTGTATACTTACTATCAACATTATCATCAATATAGAGTAACATCTCTACATCATCTTGAGGTGTAATAAAATCCCAAGCAAAGTTGAGCGTCCTTGATGTAAGCGTAGAATCCCTCATATCCTGCAAAGATAAACCATTATATGATTGCTGCTTAGGTTTTAATACAAACTTCGGGCGAATATTTGATGAATTAATAAGATTAACTACATCATCTTCATTAACTGTACTTGATGCATTATACATTGTACCATTAATGTCTCTGAAACCGGTTTTACTTGCAAAAACAGTTACACCGCTAATAGCATTCTCACTATACTTTTCACCACTGTTTGTTTCATTTAATATACGAACAGTTTCCATTGGATTAAATCCGTAAAGAATATTATCCTTTGTTCCTGTTCCATGACCTGATTTTGCAGGATCATAATAAGCTTCAAGGAACTTATACATATTACAATCAGGATCCATAAGATGCTGCTTATATTCATTACCTGTTCCCTTATTTTCATAAACAGGTTTAAAAGCACCAACAACTGCATCACTGATTACAACAGGCATTCCGGCATTTACATATGACTTTAATTCTTCAAGTTTATCATATGTAAGATCATTACCATAAAGGATACCAAAACCATTTGGCTCATAACCTTCAGCTACAACGTCATGGAATTCATAAAGATCTCCATTATGGAAATACATATTATAATAGGTTGCATTCTTGGCACCCATATTGGATGCTCTTCCCGGTTTATCAATACCGCTTGGATTAGCTCTGAAATAATCAACATCCTTAAGTCCGGAATTATCACCACCAATATAGATAAGATCATATCTATCCTTAAGTGAGACTCTTGAACTCTGGAATTCGGTTGATGACATATGAACAATTTCAATCTTTGATGGTGGATAATCCTTAAAAGCCTGAGTTCTTTCAAGTATGTGAAGAACCTTTGCAGGACTAAGCTCCCATGCGTAATATGAAACTATGTCATCCGGATAATTCTTTAATAACTGAATTCCTGCAGTAGTAAATCCACCCGGAGTCTTAATTGATGAAAGAGACTGTCCATGAATAGAAATCTCATCCGCACCAATATTCTCACCTTTACTACCATTTCGGATTTTATTAAGATCGAAGAAATAATTATAATTAGCTATATCAACAGCACCATACATTCCATCTTCACCAGTGCTTACTTGAATTGAATCAATAGCACCGATCTGCTGTGCAAGCTGCATATCTACAGGATATGATGGTTGAATCTCAAGAACTCTGAATTTATCAGCATTCTCATCACTTGAACCACTCGCTGGTCTGTAAGCTCCCTTATTGATAATATATGCAATCGGATTTTCCGTATCAGCTGTTGCATCCTTATTAGCATAAGTCTCATTCATTTCTTTTCTTGTGCTAACAAGAACAAAGTCGAATAATCTACGATCATTTGAATCAACAAGAGCATTATAAACCTCATTAAAATTATCAGCATCATATATTATTCTTCCGTTACTTGAACCATCCGGAATCATAGAATTTCCATATAAAATATGCTGATTACCATACATGAGAGAAACAAAAGTCATATAATCATTCTTTGGATCTGCACCTGTACCATCAGAAATCTGTACTCCGGCTAAACTATCTTCAAGAATTATAAGATCATACTTACTTAAGTTCTCTGCTGATAAAGCCGGATTAGTCTTATCATACTGTAATTCATCAAAAATCACATAATCAGGATATCTTGAATATGTCTTATAAGCTTTCCAGAAATCGATATGAGATGCTTCATCTCCAAGAGGATAAGCTTTAACAGTCTTAAATGTACCCTGATAAGCCTGTCTTCCGTTAGCATCCTGAATTAAAGTTCCATCTGTCTGAGAAGCAATGACAACATCATTAACTGCCCCATCAGGAATTACAATATTCTCAAACGTAGCAGGCTTAAGAGCATCTGTCATAGTAGCAGAAGCTGAACCTGAAGGAGATGTAATTGTAAGAACTTTAGCAACAGAAATTTCTTCCGTACCATCTAATTTTCTATAATAATATGTACCGTCTGTATCATAAGAATTAACCCAATCATGATAAACTCTATTACCGTTAATAGGCATGAACACCGAACCTGAAGTTCTGTCAAAAAGCTGTGCCGGTGTAAATGCATTACCGGTATTAGGATCCTTACCCCAGTAGAATGAGTTATAAGAAATACCATTTTCAAACAAAACTTTTCCAAGTGACTTGAATGTTGTAAGTGCACCATTCTCATCCTCATTTGTCTTTGTCGGACTATCAATTATTATTGGTTTTCTTAAATTCTTAGCATAAATAAGTACTTTAGCCTTTACATCATCAGGAAGATCTGTACGTGAAGGTGTATCATACTTACTATTAGGATCAATACTTATATAAAGAAAATCAGCATTGTTAATAGCTTTAATAGCTGCATCCGCATTAGTTTGGTCAGCATTAAGATCAGATGTACTGAATCCAAGATACTCAATCTTACCAGCTGCCATCATATTTGACTGAGCAGCAGATCTATGCATATCAATAACTACTCTCTTAAATGACGCATATGGATCAGTTACAGCACCTGAAACATCAACAGCACCAGGCATTACTGCAAACTGATCAAGTAATGAAAGACTACCTGATGAAATTTCAACTATATGGTAAACAGATTCATCATAACCGTTAGCATCCGGTACCAATGTCGCATCATTAGAATTCTCAATGATGTAGTCAATATTCGTAAAGTTTGCTTGGCGCTGTGCCATATCTACACTTTCTATTTCAGTATCATGGGCATCCTCTGCAATAGCCTTTCTGTAAGACCAAACTGCAGCTCCAAGGCCCGTAATAAAGATAAGTGTAAAAAATGTAATAAGAATTCTCTTTCTTAACTTATTCATAGATACACACTCTCCCTTTCTACTCTACGCCTACTACACCGCCTACAACACCTGAGTTGTGAATTCTAACCATATTCTCAACTGTGTATGTCATATTCGAGTCATTAAAATATAATTTTATACCAGCACCGTTTTTAGATCTGTCAAATTTGAAAACAGCTCCACTAACGTAATTACCGCTGTTGTCAACAACATAATTCAAGGAATTCGAAATTTTCAAACTATTTTGAACTTCCGGATCCCATGACTCAGGATCATCACTCGGAGCAGCGATTGTATCGAGAGAATTCTGATACATATATCTCTTTGTTACATATATACCATTCTTTGAAAAATAAAATGTATATATACATCTATCACTATCCCCGACAATTACATCATGCGAATTTGTATCTGTTGTCATATCAGGTATATCATCTTTAAGTTTAAGTGCAGCATCCTGATTATCGATCTGGATTGTTCCCATTGAATATCTTTTATCAGGGCCCTGTGTTCCAAGAGGAAAAGTATTATAAATAATATCTCCTGATGACATACTAACTGTAGTATCTGAACTAGGTTTAATAACCTGACTATCAATCGGCACAGACGAAACTACTATAAGCTTTTTAACATAAATATCCTTTAAATTAATCTCATCTGAATCAAAAGTATTTGTAGTCGAAGTCATATCTACAACATTACTTCTTGCTTTCACATCAGTAAAAATAACCGACGTATCCGCACCAACTTCCGTTTTGCTAAAAGATACTTCAGCATCTCCTGTATATCCTTCAACATAAATATATTTTGCTGTTAAAATTACATCACTTATAAAATTATACGTCTCATCTGCCTGACTTTGAACTTTTATATCGTTCTTAGTTTTTCTAAAGATGATATTGTTATTCATCATGAGTGAGATAACAGCTGTCATAAGTAATGATAAAATAACAAGAGCAACAAGAATCTCAATTAATGTTATACCTTTGTTGTTTCGTAATCTCTTCATATTACGCTTTCACCTCACATCATTATCTGGCTTCATGGCTGCCGTTCTTTCTAACATATACTCGAGCAACCTGTGATCCGTTCTTTCTGAAAAAACAATATGCACCACTTCCGGATACAACATCCCCTGACTTTGTAACAGCTATAACAACACCGGAAAGTTCATCATTATTATGAAAATCACCCATATCACCAACACATTTTATAGTTGTTGTAGCTGTCCAAGTATCATCGAGTGAGCTGTTCCAGTCCTCCGGATAAACAAGTCCCGAACTATCTTCCGGTGTATAAGAGATTCGTGCATAACTCGAAACTTTTCTACCCTTATAGTCGTTATCATTATCCGCATCAATTTTAAATTTTATACTTGTGCCTACTATATTGGCACGTCCCTTCTGAATATAAAAGTTGTTTCCGTCCTTAAAAATTCTGATAGCATACATGCCATCTGCATTATTCATTGACTTTGCCTTTGCGAAAAGCTCTGACATTTCAGAATCAAAAACGACGGCAGCATCTTTACATTTTGCAGAATGGATCATTGAAATTGATGCAACAGCCATAACGGAGACTATTCCAATAATAGCTATTACAATTACCATTTCCACAAATGAATAGCCTTTGTTCTTGGATTTTATACCATCCATAAGTAATCTCCTTTACTCTACATTCTTAACCCAGTTGTCATACTTCATAACTGTTGTGTAATCAAGATCATATACTTCAACAGAATGATCATCAGCAGCTGAAGACTTCGTTGATGTATTCTCATATGCCTTAAAGAGAGAAAGAATCTCATCTGCAAGCGCCTTAGTTGTAGCATCACCGACCGTAACCGAATGAGTTACAGGAATCTTCTGACCATCATCATCTAATTTAAATGATCCATCAGGATTTGTCTGATACTGTACAGTACCATCAGGATTAAGGACAGCCTCATCTCTATTACCCTGAGCTTCTACAAGCTGTAATTCGTTAAGAATTGCTTTAACAGCTTCAGGATTTGATTTGATTGTTGTAATGCTATTTTCATCTGTTACAAATACCTTACCACCTGAAACGATAAGTCCTTCAAAACTTGTAACTGTCTTATCAAACTTTACATCACCCTTTGCAAGAATTATACCCTTAACCTTGCCGGAAGCATCCTTAGGAAAGATTGTTATATCCTGAGATGTTACATAAATATCATTTCCGGAACCAAGATCCATTTCCTTTACTGTAGTTGAAGTTTCATTATCAAAATCAACACCTTCAGCCAAACCAGCATATTTATGGCCAAGACCCTTTGGAACGATAATCTTATTATTATCAATTCTAAAGAAATTAAGATAACCATTAATAGGTGTAAGAGCACCTTCTCCTCTGATACCGGATCCTGTAGCATATGGTGCTGCAGCATCAATATCCTGGCCATTTACACCATACATTTGCTCATTTGCATTCCTTATATCATGATATCCAAGTACTCTATCAACAAGCTGTGCCTTGGCAGATGTATTACTGATATTCTTAAGCGCAAACTTAACATACTGAGACTTCTTAAGAAGATCATCTGCAAGATTAAGTGCGTCAGCCTTTGTACTGATTATTGTATTAGTACCATCAGGCTTATCCAAAAGTTCATTAAGTTCATTGGCATTTGCATATTCAGCGGTATATACATTAAATGTAACATCATTCTTTGCACTGATAGCACCGCTTGAATAGATATGATTACCTGTTGCATTAGATGCAATATTGATATTTCCTACTTCAAATGTTGTAGAATCAGACTGATCATCAATCTTTGAAAGATGAGGAATAAGTCTTGCATCATTTTTACAAGCCCACTGATAATCAACTATAAACTGCTTAGCCATATCATCAGCATCATTAATATTATTAGTTGGATCAGTATCTGAATTATTCTTTACTACTATACCATTTATATCATTCTTGATCAGATCATATGCTACATCAAAATCATAATAATAATATGTTTTTCCAAATGTTTCATATTTCTGACATGGAGCATATATCTTATCAGTCGGATCGTAACCAAAATAATCAGCAAAGATACAGTCATCAAAAGTAATTGCATACGCAAGCTCTGTCTTATAATAATCATGTCTGCTGGTATTTCCATTAGTATCAGTTATTCTATATTCCGTAGGCTCCGGAGTACCGACAAATGCAGGAGGCATATAAGCCTGCTGTGATGGCTTAACTGAAATAGAATCACCGGTTCTGAAATCATCAACAGCTGCATCATATCTATAAGACTTAACAGTAGTATTATAGTTAATACCTGTTGACTTCGTAGCATCAGTATATCTGGTTACATTAGTAGAACTTAAATCAGTATACTTTGAAAGTTCAACATATGCTCTACCGGCAATGAATATGGTATCAGCTCTTGAAAGGTCAAGAGATGAATTCTCACCGTTAATTACGATAGCACTACTGTTATAATGTCCTCTGGTATCAGACCAAACTTTATAATCTCTTCTTAAAAACTCAGAACCATCATAAACATCAACATAACCCTCATCAATAAGGTCTCTAAACACATGCTCACACTTAAGACCATGATATGCAGTCTTACCCTTATCTACCTGAGAAGGATCAGTTATATAAACAAAGTCACCCTTTTTAACAGTAATAGTTCTGGCGTTTTCACCTGTACCTTCTGTGTATTGATATTCATCATCACCTGAATACTCATATACTCTGGTACCATCTTTATCTCTGTTATAATAGTTTCCGTCAGCATCTTTCTTATATGTTGCTCTGGAATACATTTCCGGATCAACTATTGGAATAAAGTTTCTGTTATCTCTCTTTGTACTGTCTCCATATCCAAAATAAGAACCATTAAGTGTAAATGATGAATTATCAGCATCAAGCTGAAGATCATCTCTGACATAGAGATCAGCATTAAATAATGCACTGGAGCCGATAACCTTAGTTGGATCAGCCGGATTAACTAGTGAATATCCACCAAGCACAACATTGTCAGCCCATACCTGGGAATTAGTAATCTTGTTAGATTCTATACCATACATTGAAAGCGAACCGCTGTTCATTACTGCTATAGAACCGGGTACAATAACCATATTTGCAACAAGATCAACTTCAGTTCCGTTAATATAAAGACCTGAATATTTACTATGCTCATTGACACCATCATACTTCGCATCTATAATAGGTGTTCCTTTATCATGAAGATAAGAATTATAGTATGTATAACCTGTTGCACTTTCAACCTTGGTTCTATCATATTCCTGAGCCTGCTTATTGGAATTATCAAGGAAAAGAACCTTATTAGAAACAGGAAGCATGAAATATCTTGCAACATATGTATCAGAATCTTCAAGGACAGGATTGCTAGATTCATCAAGGACAGGATTTCCAGATCCGTCAACCTTTACTCTCTTCAATCTCTCAACAGCTTTCCATGTAAACTTATTATTTATATCAGTTCCATTTACAAGCTCTGCCGGTATAGTTAACGTTCCACTGTTTCTATCATCAGCAGTAGATGAAATAATACCATCTGCTGTAATAATATCATTACCTGAAGGATCTTTAGTATAAGCGTATGCAAAATAAGTTGTATCATTACTATTCATCGGATTATAATCTGTCTGATAATAGTTATACCACTTATTATAATAATCAGCGCCTGCATATATATTTCCCTGAATATTAAGCTTTGAATACTGATTAATATCAATGCCCATATCAGCTATGATTGTATAGTCGAGAAGTGTATTAAAGTCAGCATTTATACTATTAAAGTTAACTTCAAAGTCAGGTTTTGCAATTACAATGTCAGCTGAAAGAGTCTGAGTAAACTCTCCATTAGCAGGTGATCTGTTGTAATTTGCAGTTCTGGATACAACTATATTCTTAACAACTATCTTATCAACCTTAAGCTGATCATCTGTTGCACCTGTAAGAACATTACCATCTTTATCATACATCAGAACTGTAATACCAGCTCTTCCGTCTTTCTTCTTGAGTGCATAATGATTAGTTGAACCTGCAACAAGAACTTCCTCATAATCATCAAGATGAACAGTATCATTTGTTATACAAGCAGCAATAGAAGAAACAAAATCATTAGATCCGCCTGCACTGCTGAAAACACTGTAGACTTCCTGCATAAACTTCTTCTTGAAATCTTTATTTGCTTCTTCGTTTGATTTTGTAACGTAAGCTCCATTAGAACCGGCATTTATATCATAATATGTCATATTCTCAACAGTATAATTATATGCCGCCTGCATACAACCACCGGTTTTATTACCGATACCTGCATAAATCTCATTCATTGCCTGCTCAACATAATAGAAATTGTCTCTTGAATTATAATCATACAATTTAAGACGATATACATATCCAACCGCTGTAAGAAGTGCACCGGTAAGTATACCTATAAAACCAAGAGCAACAATGACCAGGATCAAACCGGAGCCTGCATTGTCTTTAATTTTCTTCAACTTTGATATTAGTTTCTTCAAAATTAATTAACCTCCTTAGCTCCGGAATACCTAGCAATAGGTGTCTCATCATCACCACTTCCAACTTTCCTAAATGTAACAGTAACTGTATTAAGTCTGTCTTTTGAAACAACATCATCAATTACAGATCTTATATAATCCTTCTTTGAATCACCAATATCATTTGATGGGTCATCATCTAATGTACCATCACCATTATATATCCTAACCGAACCTGCAGATCCATGCGTATCAGTTACATAAATATCTGCACCTGCCGTATAAAGGCTTTCAATAACATTTGAGCTATATGGTCTAAGATTTCCACCATTACGAACATCTACATACTTTTGATCATCTGTAAGTGCATCATCGCGATCCGTAGCATTAGGATATTTTTTTTCTGTCTTTAAATTTGTAAATACTCGAAGCGGTGTATTAGTTCCTGCCTCACCACCATCATAAGGTGCAGCAATCCAGCCAAATTCAATTTCAACCGGTATAAGACGTCCTCTGTAGTTCTTTGTCCAGAATACATCATCTCTAGGTGCCTGATACTTTGTAGTTTCATCATATACAGGCTTACCTGTTTCCGGATCAACAGCTGTATTGTTAAGATCATTTCTATCATACTTAACAGAAAGCTGATCCCATTCCGGTTTTATAACATAAAGCTTAGAATTCTTTGACTCTGCATCATTGTAAACAACAATTGTATCTGTTGCAGCATATCTGAAATCCGGCTCCGTATCACTTGAATTCGTTACAAAAGGTTCATATATAAAATAGATATCAGGGCTCTTATTTGTAGTATAAAACTTCTTAGAATATACATTATAATTCAGAGTTTCTGAATGATTGATTCCCGGCGTAAGCGAAAAAGAATCATAATAAAATACATCGCAATCAACTTGATAACACTCTTTGCCACTGAAATCTGTTGTTTTCTTAATACTTATTCTTGTAGCTTTTTTAGCAGAATCAGTACCGTTAAATCCGGTCTCACCTGTTTTAGTTGTAAGAATCTGATTATACTGCTCAGGATTTTCAACCTTTAAATAATTCATTTTAACATTGAAAAAATCTTTCTCTGCCTGTCTATCAAAACTTGCGGCATTTCCCTGAATAAGGGCAACTTTATCTGCATCGAGATTCTGCATAAAGCTCATCTCCATGCTGTTAGGATCACTATATCTGGTATCAATAATAGTATTATCTTCTCTATAATACTTTCCATGCTCAACTACTATCGCATCCTGTATAACTGAATATACTTCGGATCCAATCGTAATATCTAAATACTTTACTAAACTTCCTTCATTTGTAAGCGTCCATCCATCATCTATGAAACGCTGAACATCACTTGAAGAAAGTCCATACTCATTTGATTCACTATCAACATCATAAGCTATATCATATTTGATACTTCCATCAGCATCTTTAATATTTATAATCTTCGAACTCAAGTCATCCACTACTACAGTACGCTCATAGGTATTACCATTTTTACCCAGAGGTACTGCAGAAAGAAGATAACAATCAACACCATACTTAAGTGTTGCTGTATCATGATCCGGATCATTAAGATCCAGATCATGATCATCAACTACTTCTTCAACAAAAACATTACTTGCATTCTTTTTAAGTAAATGCAAATTGCAAGGAACTTCCTGACTTGCGCGTTGTAAAACGTCAATTTTGGAATCAGAACTGCTCAGATCATCTTCTACTACAGCAAGAGTAGGATCTACAGGATCAACCTTATATAATCCTTCATCCTTGGTGCTCTGGAAAAACGTCATAACATACTGAGCATTATCAAGTACATATTGCCTTTCTTTAGCCTGTCTGGATGTATTCATAGTATGAATAACCTGATACAAAATAGGAGTGATCAGAATTGTCAAAACCGCCACCGCTATTATGGAATCTACTATACTGAAACCTTTATTATTACGTTTGGTCATAACGCGCCACCTCTGTGAATACTTGTCTTTAGTATACTTTCACTGTTCCTGACTTTGATCCAAGACTGAATCTGCCGGCAGTTGAATCATCAACAACCTTGAAGTAAACAGGAATTGTAGTACTATTGTCAACAGAAACCTTTACACCATTACTATCTTCTGAATCAACTCTGTCAGAAGACTTAACATATATAGTTACATCATTTGTAAGAACCTCTGTCTCATATGACTTGTCGCCAATCTCATACTTAACAAAATTCTTATCATCCTGTGAATATACAGAAATCTTAACATCTGTCACATCGTTTCCTGAATATGAAACATATGTCTTCTCATCACTCTCACTTGCTGCGATGATAACTCCGTCAGCTGCATCATTCTTTGCACTGTTAAGAAGCATTACAATATTGTGTGCACTAACGATTGCCTCACCATTATCAGCTGTGTAAGGACTAGAATCTGCTGCAGGAGCACCTTCTCCACCAAGGAAGAGATTCTCAACACCCTTAGGCTGATTTAATGAAGGAACATCTGCGTTTCTTCCAGGACCGGTAATAGCATATGAATTAAGTACAATACTTCCTGATACAATTTCTGTCTCAGGATTATAGGACATTGTAACACTATCAATATTAAGTCTGTACTTATAAGCTGCTACATAATCAAGATAATCCTTGATTTCCTGATACTTACATGTAAACACGATAGGGTAAGATACTTTCTCGCATACATAACTTTGATCTTCCTGTGAAGCCTGATTACCTGTAGCAATATCTCCGGTCTCAGCCGGTGCGCTTGCACCAAGTGTATAGAAAGGTTCAGGATGAGGAAGTCCAACAGAAATGTTTGTCCATTCCTCAAAATACTCCTCTGTACCCTTAAGATACATAACTGCATTTTCCTGATTAAGATCAGGAGCATACTTTACAAGTTCTTCTTCAAACTGTCTCTTGAGTTCTTCTGTCTTAGCAACATACTCTTCTCTATGAGCTTCCATTTCTTTAAGCTCATCATATCTCTGCTGTAATGAGTTAATCTCTGTAGTCAATTGCGCTTCTTTATCTTTTTCCGGCTGATATAAGAAATAATAACCGGCAATGCACAAAATGGCAGCAAGAAAAACTAATAATATATTAATATGACTTGTCTTCATTAATTATTCCCCCTCTCCAACAGATAATTCGCCTGTTTCTTCTTCAACAACCTCTTCTGCTGCAAAAGGATCTGTATAATTACATGTTACTGCCGAAGTAAATATAGCTTCATCAGAACCTTCATCTTTTGCCTGAGTAAGGGAACTAATATATACATTTTCAATCTCATCGAGTTCTTTAAGTCCCATAATAAACTGTGCTATTGAATCATAGCTTGCAGATGTTATAGGGAATGAGATTCCGCCTGAGTTAGCTGTAAAACTACCAAGAATAATATCCTTTGGACAGATCTTCTCGAGATCATCTATAAGCTGTCTAGCCTGCTCATTAAGAACATATGTTGATCTTGACATGCTGAGAATATCAGCTGTTTCAGCCATCTGTTTCTCATAAGCATGCTTTATAGCTTCTATATCTGCTATAGCTTCTATATCACGCTGTAATTGAGCTTTTCTATCTTCAAGCTTCTTAACCTTACTCTTCTGATTAAAGATAAGACCTGCCATAGCAAGTGCAGCAATGAGACAAATTGCTATACCGATAATAGGTACTCCACCGCCCCCGCCTGATGATGAGCTGCTGGATCTTGATCCACCAATTGGGAATCCCATAGGTGCAAGAGCTCCACCGATAGAAGAAATAAGATATACAGGACTGTACACCCTCTGATCGATTGAAGGATCAAACTTTACATTGTAAAGGCTGTCCATGATTCTTGTGGATACATTAAGCTGTATCTTGAAGAGCCCATCGATACCCTTTATAAGAGCACCATCACCTGTAAGGAAAACATCATCAATCGGATTATTTGGATTCTTTGAAGCATAGAAGTCCATAACACGTCCGATATTGTTGATAAGATATCTGAAAGCACCTGTTGCTTCATTATCATCAAAATCAACTGTGATGATCTTGTCATTCTGGAGCATTGTCATAGCTGTAGTAGCATCAACACCCTTTTCCTGCATAACAACATTAACTACAGGATTTGTTCCATATGGTACAGTTCTCTGAAGGAGAAGCTTGTCTCCATTGACCACGTTGAGAACCGTTGACTCACTACCGAGCTGGATAACCATTGTTGTCGACTGCTCAGTTGTCTGAGTCTTGATAAGCTGAAGCATTGCGTTACCGATGTAATCAAGCTCCTGGCACTTAAGTCCCGCTGCAGCGGCAAGGCTGTAGTAAGAAGCACACATTGCTTCAGGTGCAGCAACTGCCATAACTCTCATCTTCTTTGAGCCATCATCTCCTGTGAAGCTCTCAAGGATGGAATGCTCGATAACATACTCTTCAATATTATTAACCGGGAAGTAATCAGCAGCATTGGCATTGATCAAAGCCCCAACTTTCTTAGGAGCAACTGCCGGTATTTCTACCTCTCTGTTAACAATCTTTGTGGAGTTCATAACAAAGACTGCATTCTTCGTTACAACACCATTAGCACTGAGCTGATTTCTGATCTCAGATGCTATTCTTTCCTGATCTCTTATCTGACCGTCTTCATAAGAGTCTTCAGGAGTTTCAAAGATAAGTACCTTGTGGATATAGGTCTGCTTCTTCTGGGATGCAGATATATCTACAATGGTAATGCTTTCATTAGTAATGTCTATCGACAATACTCTTCCACTTTTTGCCATTCTATAGCCTCCCTCATTTAATCAGTAGTTTTTATTTAAGGTACTGAGTCCTTTGCAGTGGTCAGATGCAAGAAATCGCACCCCACAAGAGTACATCTCTATACCCCTTTTACATATATACCCCGATATATATGTAAAAGAAGAAATAAAAACTTCTGAATTTTTAAAATTCACATTTTTTTCATAAATTCCCTTAACATAGTAACGAGATTCCAAGGGTCGAGCTTGGAATCTCATATATACACTTTAGAATATAATCTTACTTATACTCTGTACCAATTGATGGCTGCATCTGCCAATCTGTTACATGACCAGAATCTGTTGAAGATGTTCCGATCAGGACTGTGATCTTCTTGTTAGTATCAAGGTAAACGATGAAGTACTTCTGTCCTTCCTTCTTATACTTAGGTGCTACTCTCTGATCAAGGTTGTTTGAAAGTTCCTTAGAAAAGTTTGCTCCACCACCTGAAGCATCAAGTGTGTTCTTTGATACAAAAGCGATGATCTTTGCACCAGAAATAGCCTGGATATCATCATAAGCATCTTCGTTTGCAAGAGCTGCGCTTACTGCAGAATTGATTGTACCACCTGCTGTAAGGTCATCAGCCTTTCTTGACTTGTCAATGTAACGGATAAGCGCTGGAGCGATAGCTGCAGCAAGGATTGCCATAATAGCAATAACGATAATAAGCTCAACGAGTGAGAAACCCTTATTCTTCATATAATTCTCTCCTTTAATTTTTTTATAGATTTGTGTGTAATAGTGTATAATTACGCCGCTCGCCCGACGATAATTACCTTATTTATATAATATGTAACAAAGTTACAATTAATATACTTGAAAATTCTTTTAGTAGCTGTCAACTGCGTCGTACATACTGAGAATAGGTGAGTAGATTGCGATAACCATACCACCGACTACAACTGCGAGTACTACGATGATAAGTGGCTCCATCATAGCTGTGATAGCATCTGTTGCAATTTCAACTTCGTCTTCATAGAAGTCTGCAACCTTCTCCATCATATCTTCGATGTTACCTGTCTCTTCTCCGATATGCATCATCTGAGGAAGCATTACAGGGAAGATATCCATGTCCTTAATCGGTTTTGAAAGAGGAACGCCTCGTGCAACCTGAACCTTGCACTCTCTCAGCTTGTCTCTTATAACCTTATTCTTGATAACTCCGGCAGTCTGATCAACAGCGTCGATCATTGAGATACCTGATGCAAGAAGTGTAGCAAATGTTCTTGCAAATGTAGCAGCAGCAGTCTTTACATTAAGATCACCGAAGATTGGCATTTTAATTGCTGCACTACCAAAGAAATCCTGACCTGCATCAGTTCTCTTGAAAACATTTATTCCTACAATAAGTGCAACAGCAATTGCAAGAACTATATACCACTTGGACACCATGAAGTTACTCATATTAACAAGTAACTGCGTGGCAGCCGGAAGCTTACTTCCCATTTCTTCGAACATTCCCGCAAAGATAGGAATAACCGCTACAAGCATGATTATAACTACTACTAAAACTACGAGAAGTACGACTATCGGGTATGTCATGGCACCCTTGATCTTTGCTTCGATATGTCCATCCTTCTCAAACTGATTCGCAAGACGTTCAAAACATATTTCAAGCTTACCGGATGACTCACCGGCCTCAACCATGTTTGACATCATGTCCGGGAATACTTTTCTGTTAAGTCTGAATCCGTTAGCAAGCGTTCCACCCTTTTGAACGAAATTCATCGCAGCAACAGTAGCATCCTTGAGAGTCTCATTCTCCATCTGCTGGCTCATCATATCCAATGAAGCTATGATTGGAACACCGGCTCTAAGCACTGATGCCATCTGCTTACAGAATACTGACAAGTCTCTGTTCTTAACTTTCTTAGGAATCTTAATCTCGATATCCTTGCTTTCGCCAAAGTCCTGGATTGTTAATCCTTCTGACTTAAGCTTCGCTCTAGCCTGATCCTCGTTATTGGCCTCGATTGTTCCTCTCTTGGCCTTACCGGTGGAATCAACGCCTTTGTACGCGTATTTAGCCATTTCCTACTCCTCCGCCCATTTTTTACACATTTTTTCATAACAGCCAATAATGCCGCAATGGCGCACTGCGACCTTATTAACATAATATCTTTTAAAATTTTACAACTTTTCACAAATTATTTCAACACTTTTGTGTATATTTTATTAGCGAATTATGAACAATTTATGAACAAGGTGTGTTTTTTCTATAGATTTTTATGTTCATTTAGAACATATTCTTCTTCATTGACAACTGATCCTGAGCATACATAAGAGCCATATCCTTTGTGATCTCGCCGTTTCTGTAAAGATCTATAAGTGCATCATCCATAGTTATCATACCGAGCTGCTTAGAAGTCTGAATTGTTGACTCAATCTGATGAGTCTTAGCTTCACGAATCTGAGCTCTGATAGCAGGTGTTGCAAGCATGACCTCGAAGGCTGCCCTACGTCCATGTCCGTCAGATGTCGGAATAAGCTGCTGTGAGATAACTCCTTCGATAACCATCGCAAGCTGAATACGTATCTGCTGCTGCTGATGAGGTGGGAATACGTCGATGATACGATCCACAGTAGCAGCTGCACCGATTGTATGCAGTGTCGAGAAAACCAAGTGTCCTGTCTCAGCAGCAGTGATAGCTATCTGAATTGTTTCAGGATCACGCATCTCTCCTACGAGGATAATATCCGGATCCTCACGGAGCGCTGCACGAAGAGCATTATCAAAGGAAAGTGTATCCATACCAAGCTCTCTCTGGTTAACTATCGATTTCTTATGTTTATGAATGTACTCTATAGGATCCTCAAGTGTGATTATATGAGTACTTATATTCTCGTTAGCTTTATTAAGAATAGAAGCAAGTGTTGTTGATTTACCTGATCCTGTAGGTCCTGTAACAAGAACAAGTCCTCTCTTCTTCTTATAAAGTTCAACAACTGAAGGTGGAAGACCGAGCTGCTCCGGCTTAGGAATTATAGTATCAATCTTTCGGTAAGCAGCAGCCATATTACCTCTGTCCATGTAAACGTTTACACGGAAACGTCCCTTATCTCCGACAGAGTATGCAAAGTCGCATTCACCTCTGTCCTTAAGGATGGCCTTCTGTCTCTCGTTCATGGTCATTCCGATACTTTCTGCAGCATCTGTAGCTGAAAGAGGTGGTACATCAACCTCCTTGAGCTGACCATGTATTCTGAACTTTGGCGGTATTCCAACCGCAAGGTGTACGTCCGATGCATTCTCATCAACTGCAAGGCTGAGGAGCTCGTCCATATCTATCATACCTTATTACCCCCGTTTCTAAATTTTTATTACCATCCGGTCTTAATATTGATCGCCGGTTGTGTAAACTATTTTCTTCATTTCCGCAAGAGATGTTGTTCCCTTTAGTACATGTCTTGCAGCAGACATCTTGAGCGTTGACATTCCTTCTTCAAGTGCCTGTTTTTCAATTACATCTGCATTCGCACCTCTGGCGATTATAGCTTGCAGTGATTTTGAAACCGGCATCATTTCATAAACACCGATTCGACCCGAATAACCTGTATCGTTACAAAGTGGACATCCGTCCGGCTCATAGATAACAACATCTTCATCCGGATCTTCAACACCGAGGATTTTCTTTTCATCTTCGTCAGCAAGTCTCGGAATCCTGCATGATGTACAGAGCCTTCTTACAAGTCTCTGGGCAATAACTCCTACCAGAGCGTCTCCCGCAACGTACGGCTCAATACCCATATCAATGATACGTGTAACTGTTGAAGCCGCTGAGTTTGTATGGAGTGTTGAAACAACAAGGTGTCCTGTGATAGCCGCCTGAACCGCTATCTTCGCCGTCTCGCCGTCTCGGATCTCTCCTATCATTATTATATCAGGGTCCTGACGAAGGATAGATCTGAGCGCTGCAGCGAATGTCATCTCTGCTTTAACATTAACCTGAACCTGATTGATTCCGTTGATGTTAGCCTCGACAGGGTCCTCAACTGTTATGATATTAACCTCTTCTTTGTTAAGCTCTGAAAGAGATGTATAAAGAGTTGTTGATTTACCTGATCCGGTAGGTCCCGTAACAAGAATGATTCCGTGAGGGTTACTGAGTATTCCGTCGAATATTTCAATTTCTTCAGGTGTGAATCCAAGTCCTGACTTAGGCTTTGTAAGTCCATCCTTGGAAGTAAGTCTCATAACCGTCTTCTCACCGTGAACCGTAGGAAGAACGGAAACACGGACATCAAACTCTCTTCTGTCTACATTGATCGTAATACGACCATCCTGAGGTTTTCTCTTCTCGGCGATATCCATACCACCGATGATCTTGATACGTGCACTGATGGCCGGCAGAATCGCAAGCTCATAATTCATTACTTCCTTAAGTGCACCATCGATACGATATCTTACTCGTACCTTATTTTCCAAAGCTTCTATATGAATATCGGATGCCCTCTGTCTGACACCGCCTTCAATAATCTGATTAACAAGCATTACGATAGGGGAATTATCGATCTCAGCCTGAGCCTCATCGTCTTCCATCTGCAGAAGTCCCGCATTCTCAGCCTTGTATGCTTCAGCAGCTTCCATAGCCTGAGCACTTCCGTAATACTTTCCTATAACTTCTCCGAGATCATCGTCAAAGGAAAGCATAGGTTCAACCTGGAGTCCGGATGATATACTGATATCATCGACAGCGGTCAGATCCATAGGATCCGCCATAGCGACCTTGAGGATGTTCGGATTATTTTCGTCGAAACATACCGGAACCGCTCTATACTTAGCAACCAGGTTATCCGGTATCAGATTCAGAACCGCTTCATCTATCTGAACAGATCTTATCTCGCAGTACTCGATACCCATCTGAGTAGTAAGAACCGTAATGAGGAGTTCCTTTGAGATAAAGCCCATCGACATTATGACATTACCGATTCGGCCTCCGTCCTCTTTCTGTTTTTCCAAAGCCTGTTGGAGCTGATCCTCTGTAATAGCTCCCGCTTCAACGAGGAGATCACCAACTCTGATTCTTTTTCTTGCACCCGCTACATGCATCCCATATACCTCTCTTGAATATTATAGATACACTACAACATAAAAATTATATCATACAAAGCAATCTAACAAAAGAAAAAACATTTTTTTGTAAGAATTGCACTATAATACAGCGATTCAAGTTTAAATCAAGCTGATTATATGTGAATGTTGACATAATATTATGCGAAATACCTTATGTAACCCATATTAATTTTCTTTTAATAATTCGATCATTCTTATGATCATACCCGGTTTTATTCCCTCACCGTCAGAAACTCCGATATAAAGTTTTTGTCCCGGATGAGGAGCTGACTCCATCTCATTTCCGTATTCATCTCTGATCGAATTAACTGTCACTTTCTTATCGCTTCCGTCAAACATCATCAGTTCGATTTCATCCCCCTTAAGGAACTTATTCTTCTGATGGATGACAATCTCAGCTTCCTTACTCTCTTCTCTGCAGTTCACTTCTTCAACTGTACCGAGATAAACCGCATTCCTTATATATGTATTATTATCATATATCTGATCTTCATACTTTGGCTTTCCGTAATAGAAACCGGTAGTGAAGTCTCTCATCGTGCATGCCGATATTTCATTCTTATAATGATCTATCTTCGAATGATAAAGCTCAGGCGATTCAAAATAGTCATCTATGGCTTCCCTGTATGTTCTTGCCGCAACAGCTACATATAGTGAAGTCTTCATCCTGCCCTCAACTTTCAGAGATTCAATTCCGGCATTGATCAGATCCGGAATATGATCTATCATACACAGATCCTTCGAATTGAAAATGTATGTACCGCGTTCATCCTCTTCAACAGGTAGAAATTCGCCCGGTCTGGTTTCCTCAACCACACTATACTTCCATCTGCAAGGATGTGTACAAGCACCCTTGTTGGCATCTCTGCCTGTGAAATAATTCGAGAGCAGACACCTTCCGGAATAAGATATACACATAGCTCCATGTACGAAAGCCTCAATCTCCATATCATCAGGAATATTATCTCTTATCTCCCTGATTTCCCTAAGTGAAAGTTCTCTTGCAGCAACTACTCTTCTGACGCCCATGTCATGCCAGAATCTGTATGTCATATAATTCGTATTATTTGCCTGTGTGCTGATATGAATATCCATATCAGGCATTACGCTTCTTGCAATACTGAAAACTCCCGGATCTGCGATAAGTACCGCATCTATTCCGATATCTTTAATCTCTTCGAAATAATCCTTCAGTCCTTCGATATCTTCATTATGAGCAAACACATTTACCGTGACATAAACCTTTACTCCGTTTTCATGAGCATAGCTTACAGCCTGCTTCATTTCCTCATATGTAAAGTTATCAGCCTTTGCTCTTAGGCCGAACCGGCTGCCTCCCATATATACAGCGTCCGCGCCATAGCGAACTGCCACCTTAAGAGTTTCCACGCCTCCTGCAGGCATCAGCAATTCCGGTTTCTTTATTATATTATTCATATTTGTGCCCACTTCAGACATTTTCCTTAACCACAGAAACAGCAATACCATCGCCCACTGATAGTATCGCTGTCTCAAGCCTTTCATCATTTTTGATCAAATATATGTATTCTCTTAATTTGTCGTGAATAGTTCTGTCTCTTTTCTCAACCAGAAAATGTGATTCAAGTACAAGGCCTGATTCAAGTATATTATCGGTCACTATAACCGAACCCGGATGAACCATCCTCATCGCCTGCGAGAAATAAACCTTATACTGAGATTTAGCCGCATCGATAAAAACCAGGTCATAGCTCCTGCCACCCTGCTCGGCCATATCCTCAAGAATCTCCGCCGCGTCACCTCTATGGAGTGTTATAACATCATCTTTCTTGAATCTTCTGAAATTCGCCTCAGCTTCATCTGCCATATCTAAATCTAATTCTATTGTATCAATAGTCGTTTTATCTCCCAGATATACGGCCATAAAAAGCGCAGAGTAACCAACAGCTGTTCCGACTTCAAGTATTCTTTCCGGTTTCAGTCCTGCAAGAAGAACCTTCAGATAATCAGCCGTATCCTCTCTGATAACAGGAACGTCCCTTCTGACTGCATCATCATACAGCTTTGAAAGGTCGGAATCGTCCTCCCTGATATAACTCTTTACAAAGGTTCTGATCCTATCAAAATCCATTATTCATCACCGTAATCCGAATCGCCGCCCTGATCCTCCGGAGCTTCGCCGGATTCACCGCCTTCAAATTGTTCAAAGCCATCATCTGTACCCTCACCGCCTTCGTTAGCGCCTTCACCTGCACCAAGCGATGAGTTATCATGGATCTTATTCGGATCCAAAGCGTCCGACGGCGTTGCTTCATCAAGAATCGTTCCGCCCGTTCCGGAAGAATCCTCTGCATCAACCGAGGCATTTCCGGTAATAACACCGAGTATCTCTTCATATGTCATAGAAGCAGAAAGTCCATAGCTTCCCGGTTTGATCTTATCATAGATACCGCCTATTTTTATGCGGGCCATCATTACATACTTGTTTTCAATAACACCGGCATCATATAAAGCGTCGCAGATCTTGCCATTTGAAGAATAAGGTTCAATAGTAACCATCACATATTTCCTGTCACCCGGATTCTTTGCCGAATCATGGAAGACATCATATCCGAACGAAAACGAAATCGAGAACGCTTTAACAAACGCATATATTATCAGAACATCTACAAGAAGTTCGATTGCATAATACAGTGCTGTTTTAAGCCTGCTCTCTGTTTTTAATGATCTTGAAACCTTAACCTTTGCCATAACTTTTCCTTTAAACCTCATTAATTTTGTAATAAGCATTCAAATGCAATAATCATTCAAATGTAATAATCATTCAAATAAAATAATCATTCAAACATAGTAATCATTCAAATGAAAAACCTCGGAACACTTCGTCGGTAACCATTCTTATAAGTTCCGAAAAAGCGCTCTCTGCCCGAAGATACTCATTCACCGTCGAATCATGTATAAGCTCATCATATTCTACATAAAGCTTATAGAGTTCGTCATAAGGATTCCCTTCGGTATAACGTTCTATATCTGCATATCTTTTCTTGAATTCAATAACTGCCCTATACAGTTCATCCTTCATCTTCAACGCATTTTTTGCGAAGATATATGACTTGTATTCCTGCGAGTCCTTGATAAGTCTGTTGACCTGTCTAAGTTCGCCCTTCAGTTCATCCATACGGATACTCCTCCCGAACAGTCATAATCATTAAAGATATCCGATCTATCAATAATCCACTTCAGAAATAATCGGAAGTATCATAGGACTTCTCTTTGTCTTCTGCCACAGGAACTCACCGAGTGCTTCCTTCACAGCCGCCTTAAGCTTGTTCCAATCCGTGACACCGCGGCCCGTTTCAAAACAGATAACCTCATCAACAATATCCTTACATTCTTCGATAAGCGCTTCAGCTTCTCTCACATAAACAAATCCTCTGGACACAATATCAGGTCCCGCAAGAATAACTCCTGTACCCTTTTCTATAGTAACCGATACGACCATAAGTCCGTTTTCTGAAAGATGCTGTCTATCTCTGATAACTATATTTCCGACATCTCCGACACCGAGTCCGTCTACGAAGATTCCCTGAGTCTGAACCTTTCCCGTTATCTCAAAGAAATTTTCGGAGACCTCAAGCACATCTCCGCAGGACATAACCTTTACATTTTCTTTTGGAAGTCCCATACTCTCTGCAAGTTCCGCATGCTTCTTCAGATGTCTGAATTCCCCGTGAACCGGCATAGCATATTTAGGTTTTGTAAGTGCATAGATAAGTTTAAGTTCTTCCTGACACGCATGTCCTGAAACATGTGTATCATGATATACCACTCTTGCCCCCTTCTGCTCAAGTTCGTTTATCAGATTATAAACCGCTTTCTCATTTCCCGGTATAGGACTTGAAGAAAGTATAACGACATCTCCCGGAACTATCCTTATCTTGTTATGTGTCGACGATGCTATCCTTGACAATGCCGCCATATTTTCTCCCTGACTTCCGGTTGTTATATAAACCAGCTTCTCAGGAGGATAATTAACGGCCTCATCAATACCTATCAGTGTATTTCCCGGAATACTGATTATTCCGAGCTCCGAAGCAATATTTATTATATTCACCATGCTCCGTCCGTCAACCACTGCCTTTCTTCCGTACTTATAAGCCGAATTTATTATCTGCTGTACTCGGTCGACATTTGAAGCAAATGTGGCAACAATAATTCTGTTTCCTCTGTTATCATCAAGCAGATGATCTATGGTAATCCCTACCATCTTTTCCGAAGGTGTGTAGCCCGGGCGTTCAACATTTGTCGAATCAGCCATCAGCATAAGGACACCCTTCTTGCCAAGTTCACCGAACCTCTGAAGATCTATCGTCTCTCCATATACAGGTGTAAAGTCAACCTTGAAATCACCTGTATGAACTATCACTCCTGCAGGCGTGGTAATAGCCAGCGCCGCAGAATCTGCTATTGAATGATTTGTTCTGATAAACTCAACTGATATCTCTCCGAATTTCACTACCTGACCATACGAAACAACATGTCTCTCGACATCATCTATTATCGCATGCTCTGTAAGCTTAGATTCGATAAGTCCCATCGTAAGTCTTGTAGCATAAAGCGGAATCTGAATTTCCTTTTCGATATACGGTATCGCACCGATATGATCTTCATGTCCGTGTGTCACAACCATTCCGCGTACACGGTCAATATTGTCTTTTAAATATTTTACATCCGGAATTACAAGGTCAACTCCAAGCATACTGTCCTCCGGAAAAGACAGTCCGCCGTCAATTACAATTATGTCATCGCCATATTCTATAGCGGTACAATTCATACCTATCTGCTCGAGCCCTCCCAGGGCTATTACCTTAACAGTACCTCTGCTTTTACTCATCGTTCCTCCGAAATTCTAACTGTTCTGATTTTTTATTACGAAATGTCCCACTGTTCTTTTATTCTTCGAATTAATCATCCGTTCTTTTTCATATCCAGGTATGTCTGAAGTATTATCGCAGCCGCCATCTTATCGATATATTCTTTTCTGTTTTCCTTCGCAACGCCTGTAGCATCGAGTATTCTGTCAGCCTCCACAGTAGTAAGACGTTCATCCAGTTCCTCAACCGTGAGTCCTGTACGACGTCTTACCATCTCAATGAATTCACGTGTCTCCTCAATCCTCTCTCCTTCCGTTCCATTCATGTTGAGAGGTTTGCCGACAACGATGATCTCAATATTCTTTTCACGAATTATATCTTCTATCTGCTTGCAAGTCTGTCTGAGCTTATTTCGTCTCTCTCTTGTAATGGTGATATACGGCTGTGCGGTAATACCCATCTCATCCGATACTGCCACTCCAACTGTTTTATCACCGTAATCAAGTCCCATATATCTCATTGAGACGGCCTCCTACTTAAGTCTTGTATCAATATAATTCTGCATGAGCAGCTCAAGAATCTCATCACGTTCTGCTTTCATGATAAGACTTCTCGCATTTCTGTGGCTTGTGATATAAGTCGGATCCCCGCTCATAATGTATCCGACTATCTGGTTTACAGGATTGTATCCTTTTTCCGACAGAGCTATATATACTCTTTCGAGAATATCAGAAACCTCTATCGTACTGTCTCTTTCAATATTCACATCCTGTGTATGAGTTCTGTCTGAATACTCCATATCACCACTTCCTTCACTGTAAAACATAAATACTATCCTGTTATTGTAACATATAATTTTACTTTTTCAAAGCATCCTATAGAAAATCGAATTTCAGCTGGCTTGTATCCGGCATATCACCGAGTATTCCGAGCTCTGCCATTTTCTCAATCGCCGAATTATTTATCTTCGATCTTGTGCGGAGTTCTTCCTTCGAGAAGAACTCACCGTCCTTGGCAGCCTCCTGCAACTGCGCGGCAGCCTTTTCTCCCATTCCGTCGATAGATGCCAGACTCGGCATTATCTTTCCGTCGATTATCTGGAACTTTGTCGCATCGGCTTTATATATATCTATAGGCATGAAATCATAGCCTCTCTCATACATTTCCTGAACCAGACGCATATCTCTGACAAGATCCTTATCCTTTGCGGTCATCTTGTTGGAATCCATCTGCCTGTATTCAGCAAGAATATTTGCAAGATGTTCCTTACCTCTGCACATTATCTCATACGAAAAAGCAGTCGCTCTGATACTGAAAAATGCAGCGTAATATGCAAGCGGATGATAGAGTTTATAATATGCAACTCTCCACGCCATCATAACATATGCAACTGCGTGAGCCTTCGGGAACATGTACTTGATCTTGCTGCATGACCATACATACCAGTCGGGTACGTCATGATCCAGCATATCCTTTGACCATTCATCCCACACCTCGGGATCTATCTTTCCGCCGGCTACCATACCTTTACGGACCTTCTCCATGATATTAAAACTCTTCTTTGGATCAAGTCCTTTACCGATGAGGTAAACCATAATATCGTCACGACAGCATATTGCAGAGCCGAGCTTACATTTACCTTCCTGAATAAGTGTCTGTGCATTTCCCAGCCAGACATCGGTACCGTGCGCAAGACCTGCTATCCTTACGAGATCCGAAAAGTTTACAGGATCCGCATCGATAACCATCTGCATAGCGAAGTCCGTACCGAACTCCGGTATACCGAGACATCCCAGCTTTGTACCACCTATCTGCTCAGGTTTGATCCCAAGTGCCTCAGTTCCGTGGAAAAGAGACATAACCTTTTTATCATCAAGCGGAATCGTTGTGGCTTTAAGCCCTGTGAGATCCTCCAACCTTCTGATCATTGTAGGATCGTCGTGTCCGAGTATATCAAACTTAAGAAGGTTATGATCTATACTATGATACTCGAAATGCGTCGTTACCGTATCCGTTGTCATATCATTTGCCGGATGCTGTATAGGGGTAAAGCTGTAAATCTCCTCGTTATCAGGTGCAACGATCATTCCGCCCGGATGCTGTCCGGTAGTTCTCTTTACACCCTCACAGCCGTGAGCAAGCCTTCTCAATTCAGCTTCTCTCAGCTTGATATCTCTGTTCTCTGCATATCTGAGTGCATAACCTATACAGGTCTTCTCAGCAAGTGTTCCGATAGTACCAGCTCTGAACGCATGCTCTTTACCGAAGATTTCTTCGATGTATGCATGTGCGTTAGGCTGATATTCACCCGAGAAGTTAAGATCGATATCAGGTTCCTTATCACCTTCAAATCCGAGGAATGTCTCAAAAGGAATAGCATGTCCTTCTTTGATCATCTTCGTACCACACTTTGGACAGTCAGCATCAGGCATATCGCATCCGGAGGTTCCGGAATCCGCATACGGTTTAATCCTTTCGGAATCAAACTCTGTATAGAAACAATGCGGACATATATAATGCGGCGGCAGAGGATTAACCTCGGTAATACCCGCCATCGTTGCCGCAAACGAAGAACCTACGGATCCTCTTGAACCAACCAGATATCCGTCATCGTTCGATTTCCAAACCAGCTTCTGAGCTATAACATACATAACCGAATATCCGTTACCGATAATCGAGTCAAGCTCTTTGTCCAGTCTTTCTCGTACGATATCCGGAAGATTAGGTCCGTATATCTCATGTGCTTTCGTCTCACATATATCACGAAGTATCTTATCCGAATTTTCAATAACCGGCGGACACTTGTCAGGTCTTACCGGCGATATCTTATCAATAGAATCCGCGATCATATTCGGATTCTTTATAACTATCTCTTTCGCTTTATCCATTCCGAGATAAGAAAACTCTTCAAGCATCTCATCAGTCGTCTTAAAGTAAAGCGGCGGTTCCTTCTCCATTTCAACCTCTACGGGTGTTTTCTTTGAACCATCTTCCCTGAAGAATTCTGCGTGGCGCTTTGCGATTTCCGCAAGCTCCGCTTCACTCTTCTTATCAGACGAACCTCCCTTAGGTCGGGAACCTTCTCTTACAATAGTTCTGTATATAGCATCCTCGGGATCAAGAAAATGTACGTCTCCCGTAGCTACAACAGGCTTATCATACTTCTCTCCGAGTTCGATGATCTGTCTGTTAAGATTCATCAGATCCTCAAGTGAGTTTACTCTGTCCTCCTTGGGATTATCCAGAAGGAATTTATTATTTGCTATCGGCTGAACCTCAAGATAATCGAAGAAGTTTACTATTCTTCCGATCTCCTCATCCGAGTCACCGTCAAGTATCGCACTGAAAAGCTGTCCAGATGCACATGCTGAACCGAGTATCAGTCCTTCTCTGTACTTCTGAATTTCCGACATCGGAATTCTCGGATGGCGGTTGAAATATTTAATATGAGAATCACTGATCAGTCTGTAAAGGTTTACTCTTCCGGTCTCATTCTTCACAAGAATAATTCCATGATAAGTCTTGGCCTTTCTTATCGAATCAGGCGAGCTCTCACCGATCTTATTCAGATCATCAAGATTCTTTGCTCCGGCCTCAGTAACAAGCTTCATCAGCTCAATAAATATCTTCGCTGTAACATCTGCATCATCGCAGGCTCTGTGATGGTGCTGGTTCTTAAACTTGAAATAGCTGCAGAGTCTGTCGAGTGTATATCTTCCGAGTTCAGGAAGAAATACATGTGCAAGTGTCATTGTATCAAGTGACGTAAAGTCATAAGTAAGCCCGAGTCTTCCTGCAAAGGTTTTGATAAATGTTGTATCGAAGGTCGCATTATGTGCTACAAGCACCGCTCCCTTACAAAACTCCAGAAATCTCGGAAGTACCTTATCCACCGTATCGGCATCCTTGACCATATCATCGTTAATGGATGTAAGCTTCTCAATATTATAAGGTATCGGAACCTCCGGATTTATAAACTCGGAAAATCTTCCGATTTCCTTACCCGTACTATCTATACGTACGGCACCTATCTCTATGATCTTACAGAACTTGAAGCTAAGACCTGTTGTCTCAATATCGAATACAACATAATCCGTATCAAGTCCCTGTCCGTGTCCGTTATCTACAAGACCTTTTCTGTCATCTACAAAATATCCCTCAAGGCCGTATATGATCTTGAAATCATCCGGTACTCCCTTGGTATGATTTGCGACAGGGAATGCCTGTGCAACGCCGTGATCGGTAATCGCAACAGCTTTATGTCCCCAGGCAATAGCTCTCTTTATCGCAGCATTTACATCAGTTATCGCATCGAGATCACTGAAGCTTGTATGCAGATGAAGCTCAACCCTTTTCTCTTCTGCCGTATCTTTTCTAGTTCCTCTGAAATCAGGAACAGATTTGATACCACTGACATTCTGAATGGTACACTCATTTGACCAGGAATCGAATCCAAATCTTCCCTTTACCTTAACAAAACTACCGATACTTATCTCATCAAGAAAATCGGCTTTGTCCGCCGCGGTAACAAAAACCTTGAACGTGATTGAATCTGTAAAATCCGTTATGCCTGCAGTAATAACAAACTTCTCGCCGTTTTTAATATCCTTTTCTTCAACCGAGAATATCTGTCCTTTGATCACGACTTCGCCAGCGTAATCATCACTTATCGAACCTATGGTTACAACTTCACCCTCAACATTTTTACCATAAAAGCATTCCGGATCATCATGATTGCTTCTTCGGAAATTTTCAAAGTTCGACTTATAATCTTTCTTGTCACTTCCGGCATTCTTCCGGTTTCCCTGCTTTTTGCCGGCTCCGTTGCCATAGCCTTCCGACGAATTTCCGAGGACGGATCCGTCAACCATAACTACATTTTCGTCTTCATCATAATTCTCAAAGAATTCTTCTTCAGCAGCTGCTTCCTCAGCCGCCATTTCTGCATAATATTCATCCTGCGATGATGCCTCAGCAGCCGCAGCACCGTCTTTCTCTTCTTCTTTTTCAGCCGGCACTTCTTTCTGTACCAGCCTGATATTTACTACAACACTCATCCCGAATCTCTGAAGGAATACATCCTCCAGAAAACGTCTTATCTCGATCATCCTTTCCGTAGCAAGTTCACTTGCCGGAATTCTAAGATTTATCGTGCTGTCATCAACGCTAATTTCTGCACTCTTAATAAGCTCTGCATTTATATAGCTCATTCTGCGAAGATCATAAAGGATCGAATCCATATAGAGTTCCATAAGATTCTTCGCATTGTATTGTCCCGAAAGAAGATATCTTTCTTTTATCTCAACTACCGAATTATAATCCTTATCAAAACAAAGTCGCACGATCGATCTTTCAGCCTCTTCTATAAAAGCCTTCGGGATAAGATGTCCCGACTCTATATCGACCGACAGCATTTTCGAATTCTTCCAGTAAATAACATTCGTTACATAAACATCGCTGAAATAATCTTCTGTTTTCGGATTCAGCTTAATCTGCTGAAAAACCTCAAGAAATTTTTTCTTTGCCAAAAGATCAACTCCTTAATCTATTCATCCATTCCAATTATCCAATTCATTTTTCAATTCTTCGAGGAGTCTTTCCTGCGGAACCTTTCTGAGGATCTCACCCTTCTTAAAGATAAGTCCCTCGCCTTCGCCTCCGGCAACACCGAGATCAGCTTCTCTTGCTTCGCCCGGACCGTTTACCGCACAGCCCATAACCGCTACCTTTATTGAAAGTTCAGGATAGCCGGCAATAAGCTTTTCAACTTCGCCCGCAAGTTCTATAAGATTTATTCTGGTTCTTCCGCATGTCGGACAGGATACCAGTTCAATTCCTCCGTCACGAAGCTTAAGAGTTTTAAGTATAAGCTTCGCTGTCTTAACTTCTTCGACAGGATCGCCGGTAAGCGATACCCTGATCGTATCACCGATACCTTCGTTAAGTATTATTCCGAGACCGATCGAAGACTTAATATTTCCGCTCCAGACCGTGCCGGATTCAGTTATGCCGACATGAAGCGGATACTGAATTTCTCTGCTGATCATCTCATGAGTTTTAACACTCATAAGCACATCGGAAGATTTAATGCTGACTACGATATTATCGTAGCCCTGCTCTTCGATCATCCTGACCTTCTGAACTGCACTTTCCACAATACCTTCCGCAGTCACTCCTCCATACTTCATAAGGAGTTCTCTTTCAAGCGAACCCGAATTCACGCCAACTCTTATCGGTACATTTCTTTCCTTTGCAGCACGTACGACTTCCGCAAGATTATCAGCTGATCCAATATTTCCCGGATTTATCCTGATCTTATCTGCGCCGTGCTCGATTGCACTGATTGCCAGTTTATACTGAAAATGTATGTCCGCAACTACAGGAATATGAACTCTCTTCTTTATCTCTCCTATCGCCGCAGCAGCTTCTTCTGTATTAGCTGTGCATCTTACGATATCGCAGCCCGCTTCCTCAAGTCGAAGAATCTGACCGACCGTTGCATCAACATCAGCTGTAGGTGTATTCGTCATAGACTGGATTGCTATCACATTTCCTCCGCCGATCTTTACACCGCCGATATCTATAACCTTTGTATTATCTCTAAAGCTCATTTTCAGTCCCTCTACATAATAATCATTAATGTTCCGTACTATTTTGCCGCGAAAAGATTACTGATGTCATTAAAGAATACGAATATCATCAGCAGCATCAGAAGAACAAATCCGATACCGTTAACAATCGCTTCCTTCTCTTTAGGAATCGGCTTACCTGTTACTGCTTCGGCTAGAACGAAAAGTATCCTTCCTCCGTCAAGTGCAGGGATAGGAAGCAGATTCATAATTCCGAGGTTAGCGCTGATAAGTATCATAAAGTTAATGATATTCAGAAATACATTCAGCCATTTTGTCTCCGGTGTTGACTGAGCCGCTGCCTCATCGATAACATCACTTACCATATGTCCAAGACCTACAGGACCCATAAGGTCATCCTTGGAAGCTTTTCCGGTAAAGAGCATTTTGAGCGACAGAAATGTCGCCTTCATCTGATACCTGACTTCGATAAGAGAGTATTTCAGTTCTTCACCGAAGTTTGCAGCCTCTCTTCCATAGCTTGTGATACCGAACATATATTGTCCGGTCTCTGCATCCAGCTTCAGATTAACTGTAGTCTCATGAACTTCTCCGTCACGCTTATATGTAACCTTTACAGGCTTAGTCGGATCGGTCACCATTCTGAAAATGCTGATCTCTCTGAATGTCATAACACGGCTTCCGTTCAGCTTGATTATCTCATCTCCCGCCTGAAGTCCGGCTTCCTCAGCTGCGCTGCCCGCAACCACTTCAGAAAGCACCGGCGGATCGATCGCATAATAATGACATATGATTATCGAAAGAAGAAATGCGAGAATAAAATTAAAGAACGGTCCGGCAAAAAGTACCATCAGCCTTGCCCAAACCGACTTCGAACCAAACGCATTTTCGTCCTTCGAATCCTCAGCTTCTCCTTCCATAAGACAGTAGCCTCCGATAGGGAGACATCTAAGTGAATACTTTGTTTCTTTCCTGCCCCACTTTGCGATAGCCGGGCCCATTCCGATTGCAAACTCATTCACCTTGATCTTATTCATTTTCGCAAATATAAAATGTCCGAATTCATGTACAAATACTATAATTCCGAACATAAGAATTATTACCAATATCTTCAGCATATCCTAATTTTTCCTCATTCTGTTTCTTTTAATATCCCTCTTGTCAACCGGCTGTTTGTCTGACTGTCAGTTTGAAATATATCTCGCTATTCAGCTAACAATCTGTCCGACTATCAGTTGACGATACTTCTGACTGTCCGACTATCAGTTGACGATACTTCTGACTGTTCAGCTGATCATTCATTCCCACCGAATTTCTGTGCCAGAACATCATCTGTCCACTTCTCGGTTTCAAGTATATCTTCCAGTGAAGGTTCTTCTATTACCTTATCTTCATGAAGTGTCATAGCATAATCTATAATGTCATATATTTCCAAAAATCTGCACTTACCATGAAGAAACTTCGCAACCGCAAATTCATTTGCCGCATTAAGCACAGTCGGCATCGTTCCTCCAAACTTTATAGCCTTATATGCAAAGTCCAATCCCTTAAATGTATCCCTGTCGGGAGTATCAAGTGATATCTGACTCATCTTCGTAAAATCCAGCTTCTCACTCGGCATCGGTCTTCTCTCGGGATATGTCAGTGCATACTGAATAGGAAGCTTCATATCGGGAACTCCAAGCTGTGCCATAACAGCTCCGTCTTCATATTCTACCGCAGAATGAATTATACTCTCAGGCTGAACCAGAACCTCTATCTTTTCAGCCGGAACATCAAAGAGCCAGTGTGCCTCAATTATCTCAAGTCCCTTATTGACCATCGTAGCACTGTCGATGGTAATTTTCGGTCCCATTGACCAATTAGGATGTTTGAGTGCCTGTTCAACCGTAACATTCTCAAGTTCTTCTCTGCTTCTTCCTCTGAAAGGACCTCCTGATGCGGTCAGCAGAATTCTTCTGATCGCATTTCCGTCATTTCCCTGAAGCGACTGGAAAATAGCAGAATGCTCACTATCTACAGGCAGTATGCTTACACCCTTTTCCGCTGCTCTCTTCATAACAAGATGTCCCGCAGTGACAAGAGTCTCCTTATTGGCAAGTGCTATATCCTTACCCGCTTCAATTGCGGCAAGCGTCGGACGAACTCCTATCATTCCAACAATAGCTGTAACCACTGTGTCACTCTTTTCACAGCGGGCTACAGCCACCAGTCCATCCATTCCGGAAACGATATTTACATTTACATCAGCCAGTCTCTCTCGAAGCTTCTCTGCATCCTCTTCACGGCTTACAGCCGCAAGAGAAGGCTTAAATTCTCTTATCTGCTCCTCGAGCAGCTCTATATTACTTCCGCAGCTGAGAGCCTCAACTGTGAAATCGGGATTCTCTCTGACAACCTCAAGTGTCTGAGTGCCTATAGAACCCGTAGATCCTATAATCGATAATCTTCTCAATTTATGTTCCTCTCAGATATTTTAATCCACATATAACATTGCCTGTAACAGTGTCTTCATCAGATAAAAAACAATTGGCGCAGTAAATATCATACTGTCGAATCTGTCCATAACACCGCCATGACCCGGAATAAGTTTTCCGTAATCCTTCACTTCATTGTTTCTCTTAATTGCAGATGCCGCAAGATCTCCGATAACCGCAGGTATCGCACCTACTGCACAGATAACAAAAAGAAGCAGCGGAAGATTATCTATCGGACGTACAAACATATTAAAACCAAAACCATAGATAGCCCCGAGAAGTCCGGCACCTATGATTCCGCCGATAAGTCCCTCCACACTCTTCTTCGGACTGAGTTTCGGAGACATCTTATGCTTTCCGAACAGCATACCCGTGCAATAAGCAAGCGTATCATTTCCCCATGATGAAAGAAATATAAGGACCACGAAGTATCCGCCATCAGGAAGAATTCTCACCTGATAGAGATATGAAAGCATTACGCTCACATAGAAGAAGCTGAAAAATGCAGCCATCGTTTCCTTATCATGATACCTTGGAAATGTAAATACATATATTCCGAGCAGCACGATCATATACGTTACAAGAAGCGGCATAACAAACTCTTTTTTGTCAAGCATAAGAATAATGTAATATCCAACCGTCCAAACATATGCAACTATTCCCGGGAGTTTCTTCTCAACTTTATAAACACGCATAAGTTCAAAAACTCCCACAAGTGACAAAAGCATTGTAACAATTCCTGTTACAACGCCTCCGAACCACAGTGTTACCACTGCAAGTATTATAAGTACTATACCGCTTATCAATCTGGTTACGAACATTTATCGTCCCGCCTCTAAATATTTATTTTACTCCACCGTAACGTCTGTCTCTTTTTGCATAGTAAAGAATGGCCTTTGCAAGCTCGTCCTTGTTAAAATCAGGCCATAAAGTATCACAGAAATAAAACTCAGAATAAGATATCTGCCAAGGCATGAAATTCGAAATTCTGATCTCTCCGCTTGTACGTATCAGAAGATCCGGATCCGGCATACCTGCCGTATCAAGAGTTGAAGATATCATTTCTTCTGTAATATCTTCTGCTGAAAGTTCTCCGAGTTTTACTTTTTCAGCAAGCTTTCTGACTGCTCTTGTTACATCATCACGGCCGCCGTAATTAAGAGCAATATTAAACTGAAGGCCGGTATTGCCTGCCGTTGCGGCCTCCAGTCTTTCGATTGCTTCTCTTATATCCTTATCAAGTCTCGAACGTTCTCCGATCACTCTGACGCGCATATTATTCTTGTTTGCACGATCTATCGCATTGATAAGATAATTTCTAAGAATGGTCATTATACCTCTGACCTCTTCAACCGACCTCTTCCAGTTCTCGGTCGAAAAAGCATATACCGTAAGATATTTTATACCGAGCTCCCATGCGTCATCACATATAGTCTCAAGCGTATCCGCACCGGCCTTATGTCCGAAATTTCTCGGCATATGACGCTTCTTGGCCCATCTTCCGTTACCATCAAGTATAATAGCCACATGAGCCGGGATCAGTTCCCTGTCCAGCCCCATTACTTCATCTGTCAGTACACTCATTAAACAGTCATAAGCTCCTTAGTCTTTACTTCGATCATCTTATCTATTTCAGCTGTAAACTTATCAGTAGTCTTCTGGATCTTATCTTCCTCATCCTTCTGCTGATCTTCTGAAATCTCGCCTGCCTTACACTGCTTCTTAACTGCTTCGTTTGCATCACGACGGATGTTTCTGATAGCAACCTTTGATGCCTCACCCTTCTTCTTTATATCCTTAACAAGTTCCTTACGTCTATCCTCTGTAAGTTCAGGGAAATGAAGGATAACATTCTTTCCGTCATTGTTAGGATTGATACCGAGATCTGAATTCATTATAGCCTTCTCGATTTCCTTAACCATGCTTGGCTCCCATGGAGCGATCATAAGTGTACGTGCATCAGGAACAGAAACATTGGCAACACCCTGAATGTTTGTCATTGTTCCGTAATACTCAACCTTTATCTTATCAAGAACATGCGGGTTAGCTCTTCCTGCTCTGATTGCCGCAAATTCCTCAGTAAGCTGATCGATTGCCTTCTGCATTTTTTCACTGAATTCTGCCATTTTAAATACCCTCCTGATTTAAAAATATAAGCAAATATAATTACATCATTTATGATTCATTAAAACTTTTATGATTCATTAAACATTTATCTTAGTTCCGATCTTCTCGCCGCTAACTGCTCGAAGAATTGAGTTTTCCTCATTAAGTCCGAAAAGGATCATCGGCATCTTGTTCTCCATTGCAAGAACAGCTGATGTAAGATCAATAACTCCAAGCTTCTTATCAACAATATCCGACATTTCCATCTCATCAAACTTCTTTGCATCAGGATTTATCTTCGGATCGCTGTCATATACTCCATCGATCACTTTTGCTGCTAGTATTACTTCAGCACCGATTTCTATAGCTCTGAGTGTTACTGCCATATCTGTTGAAAAGAACGGATGACCGGTTCCCCCGGCAAAAAATACAACATCTCCCTTTTCAAGATATTCTACTGCCTTATCTCTGATATACAGCTCTGTTACATCGCCTATCTGATAAGGAGTCATTACATGACATGTACAGCCCTGCTGTCTAAGCTCATCTGCTGCATATACGCAGTTCATTATCGTTCCGAGCATTCCTATCTGATCGGCCTTTACACGGTCCATATCTCCGGAAGATCTTCCTCTCCAGAAGTTACCTCCTCCGATAACGATTCCAACCTGAACACCTGCATCAACAATTTTCTTAACCTCGGCACAAACCTTTGTTACTTCCGACTCCGAAAAACCTTTTCCTGATTCTCCCGCGAGTGCTTCTCCGCTGAGCTTAAGTACAACTCTCTTATAACTCATTATCATTACTCCTTCTTTCTGTCTAAGCTGCCGGCATCATTGTCGTCAGCATCTTCAGCCGTAAGCGGCTCAAGTCCTTCTATTTCAAGAAGACCGTCGGTTCCTTCACCGGCTGCCTCTTCAGACTCCTTTACATCAAGAATATCACCTTTTTCTTCAGGCGTTCCGGAAGCTTCTTCATCAAGATTTTCGATTTCTTCATCGAAAAGCTTCTCTACGTTCACCTCCGAATATACCTGCTGGCACATTCCGTCAACGATTGCTCCTGAATTCACCTGAATAGACTTAGATCTGATATTTCCTACAACAACTGCCGAGGAATCAACTATAACCTGTTCCTTGACATCAACATCACCCTTAACAGCGCCTGCTATTACAGCGGATTCTGCCGATATATTACCAACAGAGATTGTACCTGCTCCGATCTTGACACTTCTTTCGGCAACTATCTCTCCGGAAATGTGTGCCTGATGAGCGTAAAGCTCTGTCACTTTGATATTTCCGTTAACACGTCCACCGATAATAAGTTTTCCGCTGCAGGTAATGTTTCCCTCAACTCTGCCCATAACATCGATATCATCTTCTGTTTCAATATTACCGATTATGGCAGTCTTACTTGTAATATATGTTGTATCCTCCGAGAGACCCGCATATACATCATTCTTGCTGATCTCTGTTTCCAAATCAGGCATCTTATCTTCCTCCCTGGTTTTTACATCGACATCATTCTTTGCTGTCTTTCCCTTAGCGTTTTTAGCGCTTTCCTTTTTATTCTTTTTCTTCGAATTCTTTTTTTCCTCATCACGAATGCGTCTGAGCTCGGCTTCTTCTTCCGCATGTCTTGCAGCAGCAGCAAGCCTTTCTTCCTCTATAAGTCTTTCCTCTTCAGCTCTTGCAACCTCATCGGCCAAACGTGCTGCTTCAATCTTATCCACATCATTCTGAATATCGGTTATCTTATCCTCTTCTTCAACGGATGAAGGAATTTCTTCGAAGGTTTCATCAACAGACTTGAAGGTTTCATCAACAGAATTCTCAAGAGTATCTTCAAAATTCTCCCTGGATTCAGCGGCAAAAGCTTCAACAGAAACCTCTGTTATATTTTCATCCATATCGCTGACAGATTCATCTTCTACCCATCCTTCAGGTGCATCAGGAAGACTGTCAATTTCCGAATCTATCTCTTCACTCGCCTTTTGTGCTTCAATGTCGATATTCTCTCCAAGCCTCAAACGAAGTCTTTCGGCTTCCTCACGAAGAACGGCTTCAGATATAGCATCTGCGCCACTGGATTCGAGAGTATTACTCGAAGCATCATCTGTAGTTGAATTATTCTCAATACCACTTCCATCAGTGGTAACATTTTCATTTTGATCAGCCGTCTCTACATTCTCGTGCATAGCGGATTCCTGCGCCGATTTTCTGTTTTTACCCTTTTTCCCTGAATCAGATTCAGGCATCAGCTCGTTGACGGCCTGTGCAAAGTCTCTTTTAAAATCTTTAAAAAACCCCATAGCATCATCTCCTTATAAGCCCTGTCTGATAGTATATCATAACTCAGACCTCAACAACAACTGTTTCATATATTGTGTCAACCCGTCCAAAAATGTACATTTTTTCACAATATTTTGTGTAATACATCATAAAAGCATTAAAAATCTCAATAAATTTACATAATATTATAAGTTTGTTAATACTTTGTTCATATTTCAGTTTTATATTTAAACCATAGATTTTTTCATAACTCTCTCACCTTATGAAATAGTGTATTTTTACAAAGCACCCTGGTTCGGCAGGGTGCTCGCTTTTTTTATACAGCTTTTTTATAAAATCCTTTCTGTATTGTTTTATACGATTCTGTTCTTTACCTCTTCAAACATTACATCCAGCTTTTCATCAGCTTTCCATGTTACCAGACTGATAACGATAACAGCTATAGCCGAAAGAACAGCTCCCGGAAGCATTGCATTTACCCCGGTAAAATCCGAAAGGCTCACTGCTTTGATTCCATTATCCACAAATGGACAATACTCCCAGAAAAGAACAACTGCACTACCTGTAATAAACCCTGCCGCGAAGCCCTGCTTCGAGGTTTTTTTCATATATAACGAAATAAATGCTGCCGGACCGACTGCAGCGCTTATCATCATCACTATAACAATCATAAGCCTCATCACGTCTATATTGATCCCGCATGCTGCAAACGCAGATACTGCAGCCAGAACAAAGGCTACCATCATTATGAGGAGATTTTCTCTCTTATGCCTCTCCTCATTATCCTTCAGCTTTTCGATATAAATCGGTGCCAGCAGATCATTTACCACTATTCCCGTTATGATATTCAGAAATGTACAGCTGATCAGAACAATGAGCATAAAAACCGACAGCAGATAAAATACCGCAAGGAACCTGTAAAGAATATCTCCGTTTATAAGGTTTTCAAACATTGCTCCGATATATCCGCTCAGGCTTTTCTCCGTATCGCGCGGATACAAAAGTGCTCTGGAAATTCCTCCGAGAAATGCTGATGCAACAAAAAGCAGCACCGAGAGCAGCGCCGTAAGCCTTCTGCTCTTCTTAATGATCTTAGCTGTAGGAGCAGCAAGAAATGTATTAAGCAGCGGCAGAAAACCGAAAACCATAAGTCCGTAAGAAAGGTAATTGACCATTTCCTCCGCATATAAGAATCTGGTGCCTTTCTTCATTACATTGATATAATCGCTTACACTGCCCTGAATATCGCTCCATATTGTATTTCTTACTATTTCTCCGAGACCCATTCTGATCGTAGCCAAAGCAACAATGCACATTAATGTCAGAATAGTTAATATAACAAGCGGAATGGATGATATAAAAGAAGCTCTGATACCGATAAATATCGATACAAAGAAAGCGATCGTGACTAATACGATAATACAGATATATGATTTTCCTATACCGAAATCCCGAAGCATTCCGCCCATTACGGAAAGAATGAACGTATACAGTGTGAGAACCGCGGCAAGCAGCATGAGCGCGACGATCGTCCTTCCGAATTCACCGAGTCCGAGTCTTGCTTTAAAATATGACGGAACAGTATACACGCAGGAATTCTTCCTTGCATATCTCATCATCCTGAATGACATCCAGCTGAAAGCAACCTGAAGCATAACAAAAAGGCCTGCATAAATCCAGGCAACCTCAGCTCCGGCTATATAGATATGATAAGGCATCACCGCCAGTCCGATGGCTGCGGCCACATATGCAACAGCAGCATTCCCCATCCTGAGAACGCCTATTCTCCTGCCTATGCAGAATCTCCTAAGCTCCATATCCTGTCCCCGCTAAATAATTATATGGTAAATCTAATCACATGTTTCCATGAGAATATAATAATTACTGCAGTCCACTACTGCAGTATCAGCTTCAAATTCATTGCTTATACATCTTGATATTCCCTTTACCAACGTAAAGTTTTCTATCTCATACTTAAAGCCCTTCATAGTAAGGTCTGTAAGAGCCTCGGCATAAGGAAGTATCGAAATGTATTTTCCGAAAGCATCCGCCTTTCTGAGAACCGTTCTGCCGACCGCAACACGGATCCTGTTAGTCGGATCTATAATAAATGCATCAACATTTTTCTCCGTTGCCATACGAAGCAGTTCGATGCTTGAAAGAGTCTGATCCATCCTGCTTCCCGTTGCACCATATATCAGAATTTCCGATGGATTCATATCAAGTGCATGGATAAGCGCACATTCCGTATCTATCTCATCCTTTTCAGGTTTCAATTTGATAACATTAAGTCCGTCAAAAAGTCCTACATCGACTGAATCAAAATCGCCTATGCATAAATCGGGCTTAATTCCGTTATCGGTGAGCAGTGCCGCTCCCGCATCTATTCCGATTATATAATCTCCGTCCTTTATAGCATCCTCTACCTGAGTTATATCACATTTCCCGCCGGAGACCATTATTACTCTCATATCATTATCCCTCAAGATGTTTCCTGAAGTTCAGCACGTTCGACGTAATATCGCTGTCAAATATAGCAGAACCCGTAACTATGACATTTGCGCCTGCTTCGAGTATTTCATCAACATTTTTAAGATTTATACCGCCATCAACTTCAATATCCGTCTTAAGTCCGTATTCCTCAAGGAGCAGGACCGTTTCCCTTATCTTATCCAGTGCGACCGGCATAAAACTCTGTCCGCCGAATCCCGGTTCAACACTCATGATAAGTATCATATCAACCTCGGTAATTATCTCTTCAATCGCGCTGACCGGAGTTGCGGGTTTAATTGCAACACCCGCTCTCATTCCATTTTCGTGTATGGATCTTACCATCTGAACTGGATCCATTACTGCTTCAATGTGAAATGTAACTATATCAGCGCCGCACGCCTTCCACTTGTCCATATATCTTCCCGGTTCGGTAACCATAAGATGCATATCCATAGTCACATCCGGAAGTACCTTACGGACATATTTGATGACTGGTGGACCGAATGAGATATTCGGAACAAAATTACCATCCATTACATCAACATGTATTTGTCTTGCTCCCGCATTATATGCAGCAAGCAGATCTTCTTCCATATGTCTGAAATCCAGCGAAAGCATAGATGGTGCAAGTATATTCATAACCCCATGACCCCCTAGTATTTTCTTACAGCTTTGACAGCCTCATAAATACGAACATAACTCTCATATCTTTCCTGTGAAACCGCCCCATCTTCCACTGCCTTCTTCACAGCGCAATCCGGTTCCGCAACATGGCTGCAACCCGTAAAACGACACTTTCCGAGATACGGTCTCATTTCTCTGAATCCGTATGACACCTCGTCGGCATCGTCGCACATTATCTCTATAGAACTGTATCCCGGAGTATCCATGATATAAGTATCCTCTCCGAGACTGATCAATTCTGTATGTCTTGTTGTATTTTTTCCTCTTCCGATTTTCTCCGACAGCTCTCCCGTTTCAGCATATTCCTGCTCCAAAAGACTGTTTATGAGCGAAGACTTGCCCACACCGGAGGGACCTGAAAGAACGCTGATTTTGCCTTTCAGAATATCCCGGAGCTTGTCTATACCTTCCATAGTCTTATTTGATATCGAAAGCACCTTATAACCTGCATTTCCGTAAATATTCATCAACCTATCAGCATCATCCAGATCGTTCTTGCTGAAAACAATTACCGTTTCCAGATTCTGCTTTTCCATATTCATCAGGAATCTGTCCAGAAGCCCTGTACTGAGTTCAGGTTTCTTTATTGCAAAAATCATAACCGCCTGGTCAGCATTTGCAGCTGCCGGGCGGATAAGTGCTGATTTCCTGGGTAGGATCCCTGTTATATTTCCAATTTTTTGTTCTTCATCGACTATATCTATCTCACACATATCTCCGACAAGAGGTGTAATCCCTTCCTTGCGGAATATTCCGCGAGCCTTGGATTCATATATGCCTCTCTCAGTATCGATATAATAGAACCCGCCGATACCTTTAATAATTCTTCCCTGCAAAGCGTCCTCACTATTCACCGGTATAGGTAACTGTCAGATTCTTGGAATAAATACCCGTAAGATCAAATCCGTTCTGGTCCTTAACAGCAAAGGTTACAGAACCGTCGTTGTAGCTAAGTCCGCCACATGCGCCGCCAACATTGATTGTTCCGGCCTGATCCTTCGGCACAGTAGCCTCAAAGACCTGATGCGCACCAGCTGCATCCTGAATATAAGCAGTAACCGTAACGCTTTCTGCCATTCCAAGCATATTCATATCGTTACATGTTACATTTCCTGCAACAGAACCTGTATAGGTTATATTTTTAACACCCGCACTGATAACTATATCAACTACAGTTCCTTCGACGGTTTCGGTATTAGCGGCAATTCCCTGGCTTACAACATGTCCTGCAGGAACCTCAGCATTAAACTCCTGAGTAACCTGACCAACTTCAAGCTTAGCGTTCTTAATCGCATCTCTTGCTTCCTGCTCACCCATATTATAGAGGTTAGGAACAACTGCCTGCTTGATTTCCTTACCGAGACTTACAACAATAGTGATGACCGAACCGCCCGGAGCTTTCTCGCCTCCGTTAACGCTCTGTGATATAACGCGATCCTTCTCAACAGTATCATTGTTCTCATAAGAATGTGTAGGGTTAAAATGTTCGCTGATCAATTCATCAGCTTCTTCAACTGTCTTTCCGAGAACATCAGGAACCTCGAAATCTTCCGGTCCCTTACTTACCTTAAGTACTATCTCATCATCAGCATGTATTTCCTTCTTGAGCTCAACGCTCTGACTGATGACATAACCCTTTACTTCATCTTCATCAAATACTTCTTCTACTCGTACATTTGTAAAGCCCGCATCCTGAAGGTTCTTCAGCGCCTTCTCTACTGTTGTACCCTTTACATCCAGCATCTTTATCAGAGTTTCCTCTGTGGTTGCCTCTGTAGATGCTTCGGTTGCCACCTGCGTAACCGTTTCGGTTGATGCAGCCTCAGTAGTAGTTTTCTTCTCTTTATCACTTCCGAACTTGAACCAGCCCATGATATTTCCGATAAGTGCAAGAACCACAGCAGCTATAATAAGTGCTGCAGCTATTCCTCCTATCATCACAGCCTTTTCAAGCTTCGGATCAACATCATCGTCATCATCGTCATCATCGTCGTAATTAGATGGTTTATAATCTTCTTTATCGCTGACTTTCTTTAATGAGCCCTTCTTCTGACGAGGTTGTTCTTCATATTCATCCTCATCATCTATCTCTTCAAGATAATCATCATTCTGCTGAAGAAGCTCTTCAATCTTGCCTCTGTTTGCATAAACTTCAGAAGATGCAAGTCCGCTCTTTCCTGCTGCTGCAAGTGCCTGCTCAAGCTCATCATTACGCTTCTGCGCAGATCCGGTCTTGATCTTCGCCATATCTTCCGGAGTAAACTGATGCGTAGGTGCATTTGAAACCGCAGAAGACGGGGCAACGATAATATCTATATTCGGATTATCCTTAACTCTCTTCAGATCGGCAATAAGAGCCGCAGCCGTAAGATATCTTCTCTCCGGCTTCTTCTGAGTTGCTTTAAGGATTATCTTCTCAAAACTCTGATATATATCAGGATAGAGTTCACGCGGTGGGATCAGGTCATTCTGGATATGCATGAGAGCGATTGCTACATTTGAATCACCTTCAAACGGAACTCTTCCGGTAACCATCTCATACATGGTAATACCGAGTGAATAAATATCACTTCTCTCATCACTGTATCCGCCTCTTGCCTGTTCCGGCGAAATGTAATGAACAGAACCTATACCTGTCGTAGACATAGTTGTAGAGGTGGCCGCCTTCGCAATACCGAAGTCTGTCACCTTGATGGTTCCGCTTTTTGAAACGATTATATTCTGAGGTTTGATATCTCTGTGAATAACATGATGTTCATGAGCAGCTTCAAGTCCGGATGCGATCTGAATCGAAAAATTCAGAGCCTGATCCATGGAAAGTCTTCCGTTCAGGTTGATATACTCCTTAAGAGTAATACCCTCAACAAGTTCCATTACTATGAAATATCTGCCGTCATCCTCACAAACGTCATATACACTGACTATATTCGGATGTGTAAGACCAGCTGAAGACTGTGCTTCAGCTCTGAACTTAGATACGAAATTTGCATCACTGCTGTAATCGGACTTAAGAACCTTAATAGCAACAAATCTTTTGAGCCTTTCATCCTTGGCTCTGTAAACTGTTGACATTCCGCCGGTTCCGACTACATCTATTATCTCATACCTGTCATCCAGAATGGTTCCCGGTTTAAGCATATTATTACCTCACTACCTGCAAACCACAACCACGGAAATGTTATCGTTTCCGCCGTAATAATTCGCCTTTTCAATAAGCATCTCAACTGCAATCTCCGGGGATTTTGCCTCGGTGATTATATCCCTGATCTCATCATTCTCAACCATATTCGAAAGTCCGTCCGAACACATAAGTATCTTGTCTCCGGGAGAAAGCGTTATCTCAAAAAAATCAGGCATTGCCTCATCTCTTGAACCCATCGCTTTCGTAATGATATTCTTCTCCGGATGATTTCTGCCTTTATTGCGGTCAAGCTGTCCCGTTCGGATCAGCTCTTCAACCAGAGAATGATCAAGTGTGATCTGCCTTATATCATCATTTATTAAGTAAAGCCTGCTGTCGCCGATGTTGGCTATATAGGCTTCATTTCCATCTATAACACAGGCAACCATAGTTGTGCCCATGCCCATCTTTTCCTTATCCTTTTCAGCCTCTTTAAAAACTTCGTTGCTGGCAAGGATCATGGCTCTCTTAAGAAGTGATATGGGATTGGTAATTGTTGATTTCTTTATGAAATCCAAAACAACAGAAATAGCATACCGCGAGGCAAAATCCCCCGCAGCATGTCCACCCATACCGTCTGCGACTATATACAAATTAGGCAGCGGGCCAACAGAACTATCGCTTACAAAGATACAGTCCTGATTATTGCTGCGCTTCCTGCCCTTATCAGTTCTGCCTACTGAAATCAATTGTTCCCGGTCCTCCGTCTTCTTAATTGCCCGCACGCAGCGTCAATATCTGCGCCCAAACCTCTTCTAATAGTAACATTTATTCCATTTTTTTCAAGTATATTTTTGAAGTTTTGGATGTCTGAAGTGCTTCCGGGCTTAAAATCTGTCTCATTCACAGGATTAACCGGAATGAGATTTATATGAAATCCTCTGCCCTTCATCAGGCGTCCCAAAAGCTCCGCAGTTTCCGTACTGTCATTTATCCCATGCATCAGACTATACTCGGCTGTAAGGCGTCTTCCTGTCTTTCTGAAATATCCTTCACACGCCTCAAGAGTTTCCTCTATGCTGTATTTATTTGCAATCGGCATGAGTGTACGCCGGAGTTCATCCGTCGGTGCATGAAGCGAAAGAGCGAGTGTGATCGGAAGCTTCTCATCTCCGAGTCTGTCTATCATCGGTACAACACCGCATGTAGAGACAGTTATATTTCTAACCGACAGATTATATCCCTTTTCGTTGGTGATAAGTCTTATGAATCTAATAAGATTATCATAGTTCTGAAGCGGTTCTCCGGTTCCCATAACAACGATATTCGACACTCTCTCACCTGTCAGTCTGACAGCTGCATAAATCTGCCCGAGCATCTCACTTGCAGTCAGATTCCTGATGCATCCACCTATCGTTGACGCACAGAATCTGCAGCCCATTGCACATCCGCACTGACTGGATATACATACTGAATTACCATGGTGATACTTCATGAAGACCGTTTCAATCATCTGGCCGTCTTCCATCCTGAAAAGAAACTTAATTGTTCCATCGGATGATGTCTGCCTTGTCTCCTCAACGACATGATACATCTCTCCGTCCAAAAGAGCCCTCATATCCTTTGGGATATTCGTCATCTCATCGGCACATCCGATACACTTTTCATGGAGCCATGAAAAGACCTGCTTCGCCCTGAATGCCGGAAATCCCTTATCCTTAAGAAATCCCTCAAGCTCCTCAGGATACATAGATCCTATATCAGACTTGATTTTACCTGCACCTGAAGCATCATCGGCAGCTGTAGCTCCTGTAGTATCTGCAGTTCCTGTAATATCTGTAGTATCTGTAATTCCTGTATTATCTGTAGTTCCTGTAATATCTGTAAGGATTTCAGAGGTGCTTTCACAAGATGCCTTTCTAATATATTCAGTTTGAAGTCTAATTTCTTCTGCCATAATCTTCTTTCTTTATATAGACGAATAGACGAGCACAACACGTACATGTAATACAACTTGCCTCGAGGTTGATTTACTAACAATTTCTCTGTTTCCTTGATTTTGTTAGTATATTATTTATATTTCCTTCTTTCTTTGAAGTCGGTTTACTAACAATTTCTCTGTTTTCCCGATTTTGTTAGTATATTATTTATATTTCCTTCTCGCTTTGAAGTCGGTTTACTAACAATTTCTCTGTTTTCTCGATTTTGTTAGTATATTATTTATATTTCCTTCTTGCTTTGACGTCGGTTTACTAACAATTTCTCTGTTTTCTCGATTTTGTTAGTATATTATTTACATTTCCTTCTTGCTTTGAAGTCGGTTTACTAACAATTTCCCTGTTTCCCCGATTTTGTTAGTATATTATTTATATTTCCTTCTTGCTTTGAAGTCGGTTTACTAATAATTTCCCTGTTTCCCTGATTTTGTTAGTATATTGTATAATATGCCATCAATAGGCCAAGATACACATATAAATATATCCACGCTTAATTCAAAACCTCAATTAAGTCCTCTTGGCAAGTATCGCATAATAGAAGCCGTCACATGGATCTATTCCCTGGAGAAATGTTCTCTCTTCTATCAACTTAAAACCATCCCGAGTTCCGTTTTCATCCAAATAACCATGAACCACTTCGCCGTTTTCTCCCGGGTTGACGGTACAGGTTGAAAACATAAGAACCCCTCCGTCCTTAACGTACATTGCAGCATTTCTGAGAATAGTCTTACCCAATAACGCTAACGACTTCATTCCATCTTCTGTAACATTGTATTTTATATCATTCTTATGTCCCATTACCCCAAGTCCCGAGCAAGGAACATCTGCGATAACTATATCTGCTCTACCTATCATATCTCCATCAAGGCAGACAGCATCTCTCTCTTGTACTTCAACATTGCTAAGTCCGAGTCTTTCAGCATTTTCTCTTATCAGGTCTGTTTTGGCTTCAGTCAGATCTCTTGCAATCACATGTCCGTGATCACCGAGCATCTCTGCCATATAGAGGGATTTGCCTCCCGGAGCCGCACAAAGCTCAAGTACATTTATGACATTTTTTGAATCCGCTGTATCTGAAGTATATTTATTCTCTATATTATCGGCATTATCTATATCATTCGCATCAATCAAAACACTTCTTTCCTGAGTATGAGACAGACTTCCGCCTTCTTTGTAAGCTTCGAACAGGCTTCCGCCTTCTCTGTAAGCTTCGAACAGCCTCTCTACCGCATACATTGAACTTTCATCCTGTACAGAAAAAAAGCCCTTTCCGAATCCGGGCAATTTCCTGACAAAATCATACTCATCAATGAGCAGTGCCTTATCGGAAAGTTTTCCGTCTTCAGTCCTAATCCCCTGCTCTTCAAAGCTTTTCTTCAATTCATCTTTGGAAATCTTCCGTGAATTAACTCTTACAGATGTCGCACGATGTTCGAACTGAGAACCAAGTATCTTATCAGCTGTTTCCTTACCATAATTCGATACAAAGAAATCCACCAGCCATTTGGGTGTACTGAATCTAGTCTCTCTTGAGGAACATATCATTCCGTTAATACGGTTTTCTTCTCTCGCCTTGGCAACTGCTCTGAGAACCGCATTAATATATCCCGTTAATCCTTTCAGTTTATGGGTTTCAGCAATCTTCACCGACTCGCTTACTGCTGCTCTGTCAGGAACCGCATCCATATAAAGGATCTGATATATTCCCATTCTAAGAATAACTTTTATTTCTGTTTTAATTTTGTTAAATGGAGTTTTCGAAAACTTCTTGATCAGAAAATCAAGGGTAATCCGTCTCTCCACGACACCTTCCGTAAGCCTTGTGATAAATGCTCTTATCTGTTTATCCTGAAACTGATTTTTGCGGAGTTGCACTTCCAGAATGTCTCCGACATAAGCACCCGACTCTTCCATTTCAATAAGTATTCTGTATACGATATCTCTTGAATTCGCTGTCATACTTTTTCTCCACTCAGAATCTGATACAAACAATCCACCATCCTATAACTCCAACAAATGTACATATTAATTGATAAAAAGATAAATAAACATAAATAAAATGTAAATCAGCCAGATTGTTATCCTGATTATCCGAATTAGTTGATATTTCGAGAAACAAACCCAATCGCAATTCTAACTCGTCTTATCAATCGTCACCCGAATTCATCAAATTCGTTGACATTTCTGTCGGTCATATAAATAGCAATTCAAATCAGATGTACAAATCCGCACTTCTACTTGCCATTCAAGTCACCACTTCTACCTACGTCAAGGTCACAACTTCTACCGACTATCCCAGTTTATCTCCTACGCTGACTTTATATCCATTCAGAAATGCACTGCAATCCATTACTTTCTTTCCTTCAGGTTGAAGTTTCAGAATTGTAAGAGCTCCATTTCCGCATTTAACTGTAAAATTCTTCTTGGTTACATTTATTACCGTTCCCGGTTCAGCCGATAAAGCAGCCTCTTCATCCTGAACCTCACTAACGCCGGCACTGATAATCTTCAGACCCTTGCCGTCGATTTCGGTATATACGCATGGCCATGGATAAAGTGCTCTGACAAGCCTCTCGATCTCACGGCTATTCTTTGTGAAATCCAACCTTCCCATTTCTTTATCAAGCTTACCGCAATATGAGCTGTCTTCTTCTTTCTGCGGTATTCTTTCAGAAGTCCCGTCTTCAATGCTCTTTAAGGTTTTCACTATTTCCTGAGCTCCGATCTGTGACAGTTTTTCTGTAAGCGATTCGGTGGTATCATCGTCTGCTATTTCAATCTCTGCAGATGATATCATGTCACCCGTATCGAGTCCCTTTGCCATATACATTATTGTAACTCCGGTCTTCTCATCGCCGTTCATAATGGCCGCCTCTATCGGTGAAGCGCCTCTGTATTTTGGAAGAAGCGACGCATGAATATTGATGCATCCGTATTTCGGTATATTCAGCACATCCTCGCTTAATATCTGTCCATACGCAGCAACTACTATCACATCCGGATTAAGTTTCTTCAGAATTTCAACATTTTCAGCTTCACGAAGTTTTTCCGGCTGATATATACATCCATCCAGTCCCATTTCGAGCGCTGCTTCTTTCACTTCCGAAAATGTAAACTTTTTTCCTCTACCCTTCTGCCTGTCGGGCTGTGTAAAAACTCCGACTATCTCATGTCCGGCCTCAGCAAGACTCCTGAGCGGACGAGCAGCAAAATCAGGTGTTCCCATATATACTATTTTCACTCTTCTTCATCCTCGTCTGTAAAATCAATATCTTCAGGATCTGCAGGCTGAACCATATGAAGTCCGTCAATAACCTTATCCTTATACAGTATCCCATCGAGATGATCAAGCTCATGGCAAATGCATCTTGCAAGAAGCCCTTCGCCTTCAACAGTTATCTCATCCATATTCCTGTCAAGTGCCTTGCATACAACTCTCTCCGGTCTTGTAACCTCACCCTCAAGTCCCGGAAGTGAAAGACATCCTTCCGGACCTGTCTGCTCACCTTCGGTTTCAACAATCTCAGGATTGATCAAGACTAACGGGTTACCATCCATAACATCTATTACAACTATTCTTTTAAGAACACCAACCTGAGGTGCTGCAAGTCCGACACCGTTTGAATCATACATAGTTTCAAACATATCATCGATCAGTTCCTCTGTGCGGGCTGTCATACTCTTAACCGGCTTACAAACCTTTCTGAGCACATCATCACCATCTGTTCTTATAGTCCTTTTAGCCATCTTTACCTCCTCATATCTACCTGTATTCCGACATTTTCATAGCTTCCGAGTTTTGAAATAAGATAATTTGATATTTCACCAACAAGCACTTCATCATCAGTCTTTATATATATAACTCTTCTATATACATCATCGATCTTATATATAACTGCTTCTGCAGGTCCGATTATATCTACAGCACTTTTCTTGAAGGAACTACTTATTTTACCCATATCCGTCTCGTCACTACGCTCCATATAAAGCTTCTTCAGTTCTGCGGCGAGTTCCTCTGCCGCTCTTAAAGCCGCATCTTCATCACCGGATGTAACCATCACCTCTGTAAGCCTGTAAAAAGGCGGATATCTGAGTATCCTTCTATATGCAGTTTCATATTGATAAAAGCCTTCATAATTCTGCTCTGCGGCAGTCATAATCGCATAATGCTCTGGTTGATAGGTCTGAATCACCGTATAGCCCTTCTTGTCGGCTCTACCTGCTCTTCCAGCCGCCTGAGTCAAGAGATCAAACGTCCTCTCTGATGACTCATAATCACTGTCAAAAAGTCCCAGATCCGCAAGTATAGCTCCCACAACTGTTACATTTCCAAAATCATGTCCTTTTACGATCATCTGTGTTCCTATAAGACAGTCTGCCTTATGATTTCTGAATGCACTGATAATCCTTCCGTGAGAACCCTTGGTCTTCGTAGTATCTTTATCCATACGGATAGTTTTTACACCGGGGAAGAGTCTTTGCACCTCTGCTTCAACCTTCTCCGTTCCCGTTCCGTATCCTCCGATCAGCTTGGACTTACATTTCGGACAAGCCTTTGGCATCACCTCAGTATGTCCGCAATAATGGCACATAAGTGTACTCGATCCATGAAGTGAAAGAGACACATCACATCTCGGACATTTTATAACCTCTCCACATTCTCTGCATGATACAAATGTATTAAATCCTCTTCGGTTAATAAAGAGCATCGCCTGCTCACCTGCACTGAACGCAGCGCTGAGTTTTTCATACAGTGCTCCGGAAATAATACTTCTGTTGCCTTTCTTCAGTTCATCTCTCATATCAACGACTGTAACCGAAGGAAGTGAACTGCCTGCAGCACGTTTATCAAGAGACATCAGAGTGAGCTTACCTGTTTCAGCCATATGATAACTTGTAACCGACGGCGTTGCACTGCCAAGTATTACTGCAGCTCCTTCTATCTCCGCCCTCTTAAAAGCCGTTTCTCTGGCATGATATTTGGGTGTGGACTCACTCTTATAAGAATTATCATGTTCCTCATCGATTATTATCAATCCAAGTCTCTCGAAGGGAGTAAAGAGCGCCGATCTCGGACCGATTATAATATCGGTTTCTCCGGTTCTCGCACGTTCAAATTCCCTGAATTTCTCACCTTTACTGAGTCTGGAATTCAGAATCGATATCCTGTCGCCGAATACTGCCCTGAACCTGGCAACCGTCTGAAATGTAAGAGATATTTCCGGAATGAGCATTATAACAGCACGGCCTTCGTCAGTAACTTTCTTGGCAAGCTGTATATAAACCTCCGTCTTTCCGCTCCCCGTAATTCCGTGAAGGAGATATCTGTCTCTCCTTCCGCTGCTGTAATCATCACAGAACTTATCAACAACTGCTCTCTGCTGATCATTCAGTTCCTCTATCGGAGCAAATTCCGGAACCGACTCCATTATATCGACTCCCGGTTTTCTGGCTGAAACTTTCTCCTTTACAGGCATAACCGTTCTGAGTGCGGTTATCATGGTACATGAGTAGGTTTCCTTCATCCACGCAGCAAGTCTTATAAGACTCGCCTCGACTTCTATGGATTTTTCATCGATCTCTATTATTTCCTTGAGCTTTTCCGGATCGTACTCCGGAATGTCCTTAACTTCTATTACATACCCCTTCTGCACCTTGTTCCATCGTCCAAATGGTACATTTACTACAGATCCGGTCTGAACAACATCCGAAAGCTCATCTGGAATCTTGTATTCAAAGGTCTTATCGACGCCTTCATGCGAAATATCTATTATTATATCCGCATATTTTTGTGACATCCTCTTCCTCCAAAATCTCTCTTATAAGGTCTCTCTCATCCATATGATGCTTTATGCCGCATATTTCCTGATAATCCTCATGACCTTTACCCGCAAGGATGACGATGTCCCCTTCAACTGCATTCATTATCGCATACCTTATTGCTTCCTTACGGTCTATTATCTCTACATATTTTCCGTCGGTTCTTCCGATTCCGACCTTTATATCATCTATAATCGCCTGCGGGTCCTCATTTCTCGGGTTATCACTTGTAATAACCGTGAAATCCGCATACTTTCCGGAAACCTCGCCCATTCCGTAACGTCTTTCCTTGGATCTGTTTCCGCCGCATCCAAAGAGGGTGACAATTCTCTTTGGCTCATATTGTCTGATTGCCTGAATAAGTGACTTCAGGGACATATCGTTATGAGCATAATCTATCATTAGAGTAAACTTATCTGAAATAGGTATCATTTCAACACGGCCTCTGACTTTGACCTTCTTCAGAATTTCACAGATCTTATCTTTAGACACGCCCATCTCATCGGCAACAACTATAGCTGCAAGTGAGTTATGAACGCTGAAATCTCCCGGAAGATCAACCATTATATCGGCATTCATTTTTCCGCTGAGGGTATATTCTATTCCGAGAGTACCCATTTCCTTGCGGATCTTGATATCAGAAGCTCTGTAGTCTGCATCTTCCTTCTCGCCGAAGGTGATCATCTCACAGGTGCTTCCGTCCATCATATATGCAGATTCCGGATCGTCAATGTTGAAGAAGCCTTTTTTTACTATTGAGAAAAGAAGCTTCTTGCAGTCTCTGTATTCCTCATAGGAATCATGCTCATCCGGTCCGATATGATCCGGGGAAAGATTTGTAAAGATACCATAATCGAAATCAACACCTGCAACTCTGTTCAGCTTAAGGCCCTGCGAAGAAACCTCCATAACAACGCTGTCGAGTCCGTTCTCGATCATATCCTTAAATACCTTGTGAAGCTTGATAGATTCCGGAGTCGTATTCTTCGCCGGGATGATATTTTTACCGTCATTTATCTCGATGGTACCGACCAGTCCTGTCTTATGACCTGCTCTTTCAAGCATATCATGGATCATATAAGCAGTCGTTGTCTTGCCCTTCGTTCCTGTAATTCCGATAACTTTAAGACGCTTAGACGGTTCTCCGTAGAAACGGCTGCTCATAACGCCCATCATATAGCGTGCATTTTCAACTTTAACTATTGTGACTTTACCGAGTTCATCATCGGTAAGTCCAAACTCGCTTTTCAGCTTAGCCGAATCCCATTCGGTCACGATTGCTGCCACACCGTCATTAATGGCACCCGGAATAAATTTTGCGCCATCGACTTTTGCTCCGGGAATGGCAAAATAAAGCCCTCCCTCTTCGACTTCTCGTGAATCGTTTGTAATACTGCTTATATCTATATCAATTCTGCCCGCACACTCTGCACAATCAGAAGAAATCAACTCAGATAAGATCATTTCTTAAACCCCTTTCTCACTTAAAATGAACGGGCATTGGTCCTCACGGTACAGATTATTCCGTACTTGTGACGACCAACGCCCGGTCAGGTGCTGCATATGATTATTCGTCTCCGACAATCTTTATCTTTCCCTTATAAAGCTCTTCAACAGCAATAGATAAAGGCTTCTTTCCTGCAGCATCAACATGTGGCTCTGAGCCGTTAACAATCTGTCTTGCACGCTTTGCTGTAGCAAGCACGATTGAATATCTGCTCTGTACCACCGGCTGTTCTCCCGGCTCAACGCCTGTGTTTGCAACAGCCATAAGGTCTGAATAAGATGGATGTATCATTTATCTTCCTCCTTTATATGAAGCCCGGAAGGGCCTATAAACATTTTTCATGGATCTACTTATACTCTGCCAATTCTCCCTGAATCTTCTTGATAAATTCAATTGAATTCTCTGTTTTATAATCATCACTGATTATTATGGAATGAACTGCATCTATACAATCCTCAAGGCCATCATTGATAACTACATAATCATAATTATCCATAAGCTCTGCCTCATCGGCAGCACGGCTTATTCTCTTGTTGATAACCTCTTCGGTTTCTGTACCGCGCTTCAGAAGCCTCTCCCTCAAGGTTTCAATATCCTTAGTCGTAATAAAGATAAGAACCGCATCCGGATACTGCGCCTTTATATTTGAAGCACCCTTGACTTCAATTTCAAGTATTACCGTTTTTCCCTGTGCCAGCTCGTCTTCAACAAACTTTCGTGGAGTACCATAGTAATTATCTACATATTTTGTCCACTCAATAAGTCCATTATAATCAACCAGACTGAGGAACTCTTCAGTAGTCTTAAAATAATATTCCCTGCCGTCAACCTCTCCTTCTCTCGGAGCTCTTGTTGTAGCAGAAATAGAAAGACTGTAGCCATATCTTTCAATAAGCTGCTTTATGACGGTGCCCTTACCGGCACCCGAAAAACCCGAAACAACAACCAGTTTTCCTTTACCCATATGTCTCTCCTCATAATCTATTATGTCTGAAGGCAGATCACATCAAAATCGGATCAACTGATGATCATACGATCAGCAGACTGCCTTACACTGATTTACTCAATGTTCTGCACTTGTTCTCTAACCTTTTCGATGAGGGTTTTCAGCTCAATTCCGATATCGGTAACTTCCTTGGTATCAGACTTAGAAAGCGTTGTATTAGCCTCTCTGTTCATTTCCTGAACAATAAAGTCAAGCTTTCTTCCCGCCGCCTTATCCTCACCGAGGATATCTCTTACAGCCTGAATATGGCTTCTGAGTCTTACAAGTTCTTCATCAACAGCCACCTTATCGGCGTAAATGATAACCTCCTGAACTATACGAGCATCATCTATATCCCTGAGTTCAAGAATATCATTAACCTTAGCTGTAAGCTTTTCTTTATATTCTTCGACAATTCCCGGAACAAGTTCTTCAATCCTGTTTACAAGAACTTCGATCTCATCCATTTTATCAAGCAGATCCTTCGCAAGATTCTCGCCTTCCTTCTGCCTTGATTCCATAAAGTTTTTTCCTGCCTCATCAAAAACCTTCTGGATATCCGTATACTCTTCGTCCTCAGCGCTGTAGTTTTCTTCTAATGAAAACACATCAGGAAAACGAGCAATTACCGTAGGCTTATAATCTTCTTCCAGACCGAAATCTTCAGCTATCTGCTTCAGATAATTCATATATTCCGAAGCGATCTCCTTATTGTACTTTACGGTTTCGCTGGTCTTAAGATTCTGATATGTTACAAAAACATCGATCTTTCCGCGCTCAGCATAAAGTTTAAGTCTCTTCCTTATCTCCGGCTCAAATCTGCTTATTGAGCGAGGAAGCTTAACACTTACATCAAGATATCTGTGATTAACAGATTTCATTTCAATGATGATCTTCTTTTCATCATCAATAAATTCGCTTCTACCGAATCCAGTCATACTGCAAATCATATTGTAATCCCCTAACTGTTCGCGTTTCTTTTACACCCTTATATAACGCGTACAGCTTATTGTAATATATTTCCGGCTTTTATTCAAGGATAAATCTATACCCCCTCCTCTGCATACAGATTCACTCTTCTTCATTACTGTTCACAGTCAACATCAGCCGTATTCATAGCCCCTTTGTTTCACATGACAAAGGCGGCAGCCGAAGCTGCCGCCTCATCAGAGGTATGTTTGCTGTTAAGCTTATTATCTATCTGCTGTATTCTGCACATGGATTAGGATGAAGCCTGTACAGCGGGCGAACCGGCTGACCGGAAACCTTATATCCGGCCCAGATTTCACAAGCGCCGTTGTCATCTCGTCTGTAGATGCACCAGCATTCAGGAATCTTCTCCTCGTTTCCGCCTGCATAAAGCGAGGTCTTCGTTTCGGCCGAAGGAGCCTGCAGCTTCGATGCCTTCCTGCACTTAAAGAATACATATCCGTTATCCTCTCCATCATAGGTGCGGTTGCCGTTATCATAACCGCCTACCGCCCTGTCCTGACACAGATTGATAAGGAATTCATCAGTATAAGCTCTCTGACTTTCAGCTGCAGGATCAACACCATCCATAGCAGCTTTAAACAATGAATTCTCCCATGCTCCACCGTAATTTCCGTCATGTCTTATACCTCTGCACCATGCAACAAGTCTTATGGAATATACTCCTGTACCCGACGTTGTATTTGCCTGATGGCCGTCATTAGTTACATAAGTTTTTCCCGACCTGTTGTCACTTACAGTTGCGATAACTGCCCATCCGGCTGCCGCTTCATCGCTGGATGTAGCTGCCGCAAGATTTGCAGCTTCATAAAGCATCTGTGCATCCTGAATATCTACAGCCTTTCTTGACTTATCGATATATCTGATAAGCGCAGGTGCTATCACAGCTGCAAGGATTGCCATGATTGCAATAACTATAATAAGCTCAACAAGAGAAAAACCACTATTCAATTTTCTATATTCATTTCTATTCATTTTTCTCATACAATCAACCCCTGTCTTTTTAAAATTTGCATCATATCTTTTTCATGCTCTCTCACCTTCATAAAAACGAAAAGATGCCTTGTCTACAGACAAAGCATCTTACTTGATTCCTATAACTTCATTCAGTCTTTTTATTCGTGCAGCTGGCTATCATGTAAATATTTAGACCCTATAGCTTTGCGTCACAGCGTTTCCCCTGCTTTGCCTGTTATCATTTTAAAATTGTGATAATATAACAAATGATTTTGTACATATTTAACAACTACATACATCATAGCCTATATTCAGACGAAAATCAACCGTTTTTTTAATAAAAAATGAATGAATTATGAATATTTTATGAACACACCGTATATTTTTTATGAATATATTAAATAGTCTAGAAATTTTATTATAAAAACAATATTTTTACTATATTTTTTATTCCGCCGTTTTGATGTCATCAATGTTCTTCTCAACAACAACCGAATAATTCGTATGATAAATTACATATCCGAGATTCGCAGCCGGCGGTTTTTTAAGATTTTTCCTTTCGGTATAATCAATTTCAACCTTGCTGCTTTCAACAGATGAGTAAAATGCAGCAAGCCTCGCCGCCTCAAGATAAGTAGCATCAGGTATTTCCTCGTCTCTGTTTCTTCTCACGATAACATGAGACCCCGGAGCCTTCTTCGCATGAAACCACATATCATTTGCTCCAGCCAGACGGAATGTCAGTTCATCATTCTGAATATTATTCTTTCCGACATAGATATCAAAGCCGTCCGAAGATATGAAATGAAGCGGTTTTCCCTTTGCTTCACGTCTCTGTCCCTTCTTACTCTTATCAAGAACTCTTTCCGCTGCACTTCCTCTTAAGAAGCCCGAACCGATGAGTTCTCTTCTTATTTCCGCTATGTCAGTTTCATCTGACGCTATATCAAGTGACAGCTGTACACTCTTAAGATATTCAAGTTCCGCCTCAGAATCCGAAAGTTGCTGAACCAGCGCCGCAGCAGTCCTCTTCTTCTTATTATATTTTTCAAAATATTTCTTGCTGGCTTCTCTTGCATCACAATTTTCCGGAATCGGAATCTTAACTTCTTTATTATCATCATAATAATTCATACATACAAGCTCAGCAGCCCCCGGTTCGAGCGAATAACCATATGTATTAAGAAGTTCTCCATATATCCTGTACTTTTCCCTATCCTCGGTATCCTTCATCTGGTTTCTCTGAAGATCAAGCTTCTTCGCCGTTCTTTCAACAGCCTGTGCAACCACATGCCTTAGCTCTGTCGTCTTCTGCTTAATCCTCACTTTATCATTCTTCATCTGATAGAAGCGTTTCAGCATATCCGAAACCGAATCGCAGCCTACCGCCTCAAATCCTCTGTACACCTCAAAAGGGACAACACTGTAATCTTTCGGTACATCATTTTCCAGATAAATGTACGGCTTACTCTCTTCTGTCAAAAGCTTACGAAGTGAATCATAAAGCTTACATTTATCTGATTCACTGAGTTCTTCGGAGTTTGCTCCACCGTCAATTCCGGCTCTTTCACATATCTCATTTGCCGTGACAGTCGCAATACCGTTAAGCGATGTGCTGATCAGCTTTGAAACAACTCCGGGTTTTCCGAGCATATTTTCGACAAACATCTTCTCGTCTGTCTCTCTCGGATCACTCTTATCCGGTGACTTCGGTGTCTCATATTGCATTCCCGGAAGCACCTGTCTCACTGAACTGACGTCCAGCGGAATTCTCTTTATGGAATCCAGGATTTTTCCCGAATCATCCACAAAAATGATATTGCTGTGCCTTCCCATAAGCTCAACTATGAGACGCTTCTGTCTTACATCTCCCATTTCATCAAGGTGTTCTACATGAATTTCAATGATTCTGTCAAACCCCGGCTGGATTATATCCTTGATCCTTCCGTTCCCTATATGCTTTCTGAGCAGCATGCAGAAATTCGGAGCAGTCATCGGAGCCGCCTTCAGAGTATCAGTCAGATAAACAAGCGGAAGACTCGGATTAACCGACATCATCAGTTTGAGATTATTATCCTTTCCGTTTTTAATGACCATATCAATTTCGTCTGCTTCTGTCTGCTGAATCTTATTGATCCTGCCACCCACAGCTCTTTCGCGGAGTTCCCTGACCACCGCATTTATTGTATATCCGTCAAATGCCATAATAATCCTCTTTCAAATTAGAACTTGCGAAACTCACACGCTATGATCACAAGCGTGCGGCGTCTGATATATCAAGCAAAAAGGCCGATAGCCACAGCTACCGGCCCAATAATATTACAGTTCCTCATACAGCTTTTCGTAAATCTTTGCAGAAGCGATCCAGCTGTAATCCTGCTGCATAGCCCTCTTCTGCATTTCTGTCCATGCATCCTTATCTTCAAAGAATACTTTCTTAGAATAATTGATCGTATTAAGAAGATCCCTTGCATCATAATTTGCAAACGAAAATCCTGTTCCCGTTCCTTCAAATTCGTTATAAGGAATAACCGTATCCTTAAGGCCACCCGTCTCACGAACTATCGGAAGTGCACCATATCTGAGTGCCATAAGCTGAGTCAGACCGCATGGTTCAAAGCGCGAAGGAACAAGTATGCTGTCACACGCTCCGTAAATCTGATGTGACAATTCATCACTGAAGTAAATGTTTGCCGAAAGCTTAGCAGGATGAATACCCTGATAATACTGGAACATTTCCTCATATCTTCTGTCACCGGTTCCGAGAACAACAAGCTGCGTTCCGTCTGTCATGATATCGTTCATAGCCCTGTCCACAAGATCAAGGCCCTTCTGATCTGTAAGTCTTGAGACAATACCAATCATATATGCATTTGGATCTTCCGGAAGACCAAGCTTATTCTGAAGTGCAATCTTATTCTTTAATCTGTTTTTCTTAAATGTCTTAATATCATATTTTGCCGGCAGTGCCTTATCTGTCTTAGGATTATAAACCTCATAATCAATTCCGTTTACTATGCCCCAAAGAGACTGCCATCTTGCCTGAAGAAGTCCATCAAGCCCTTCACCGTAATAAGGAGTCTGAATCTCGTGTGCATAAGTATTGGATACCGTCGTAATCTTATCGGCATATACGAGACCGCCCTTCAGCATGCTCGCATCCTTATGCCATTCAAGCTTATCCGGTGTAAAAAGATCACTCGGAAGACCTGAATATTCCTGAACAGTCTTGATATCCCATCTGCCCTGGAACTGAAGATTATGAATAGTCATCACTGACTTAATTCCCTGATAGAACGGGTTGTCTGCAAATAGAGTTTTAAGATATACAGGCACAAGTCCGGCCTGCCAATCATGGCAATGAATGATATCCGGTCTGAATCCGATTCCCGGAAGGATTGAAAGCGCTGCTTTACAGAAATAGCAGAACTTCTCAATATCCCATTTCACATCACCATATATATTATAACCGTTAAAATAATATTCATTGTCTATGAAGTAAACAGGAACACCTTCATACTCCATATACATTACACCGACATATTGCTGTTTCCAGCCGATGTCCATATGAAAATGTGTGATATACTTCATGTTATTCTTAAACTTCGAAGGAAGACACATATAATTCGGGATGATAACCCTTACATCATACTTTGTCCTGTCAAACTTTTTCGGAAGCGTTCCGACAACGTCAGCAAGTCCGCCGGTCTTAATAAAAGGAACGCACTCGGATGCAATAAACGCTATCTTTTTCATAACAAACCTCCTCACGAATCTCATATAAGCAATAACTATGAATCACTTTCCGCATTTTATATCAGCATTACATTTTTCTGTTCAGATAACGGAAAACCTGTATTCATTATAACATACAGCACATCTTATGAAAAACGCATTTCCGCATATTTTTTGATGTATTCAACACAGCCTCTGATACCGAATTTCTCACAATCCACAGAAAGATCATACTGTGTCACATCATACCAGCTCGAACCAGTGTAATTCTCATAATACTCCGCTTTCTTATCATCTGCTCTCTTAAGATATGCAGCCAGTTCTTCATCACTCATATAATGAACAGATGATGCTCTCTTAATACGGAATTTTTCCGGTGCATGTATGAATATGCTTATGGTATCATCACGATCCTTAAGAATATAATTCGAACATCTTCCGACTATAATGCAGGATTCACGCTCTGCGATATCCTTTATTATTTTAGATTGATATTCAAAAATGTTTGATCCGTCGGAAACATCATAGAGGCCTGTGCCCTTGAGTCTCTGATCATGTGCAGCCTTATCTTCCACGCCGTCATCACCTGAAACCAGTGTAAACAGCTCACTGTCATAACAATGCACACCCAGTTCTTCTGCAAGAAGCTTGCCGATCTTGAGTCCACCTGTATAATGCTGTCTTGCTATTGTGATCACAAATTTCTTATCCATAAGCATCCCCCCTCTTTGTATCTTTATATATCAGGCTGATTATACAAAAGCCATTCATAACGACGGCAATTACTCCTCATCCCAGTTGGTATACACATCCTGTACGTCATCATCCTCATCAAGAAGATCAAGAATTCTCTGAAGTTTCTTAACATCCTCTTCATCTGTTACAGAAACATAATTCTGAGGAATCATTGTAACCTCTGCAGAAACCATTGCAATTCCCTGCTTCTCAAGTGCTTCACGGACCTCACTGCAAGCTTCCGGTGCTGTGATGATTTCAAATGAATCATCCTCTTCCGAAAAGTCCTCTGCTCCGGCATCAAGTGCAAGCATCATGAGTTCATCCGGATCCATATCACACTCTTCCTTATCGATTATGATCTGTCCCTTCTCATCGAACATATAAGATACACAGCCTGTTGTACCAACATTTCCGCCGCCCTTTGTAAATGCACTTCTTACATTTGCAGCTGTTCTGTTCTTGTTATCTGTAAGAGTCTTTACGATGATTGCTGTACCTGCAGGGCCGTATCCTTCGTAAGTATTATAAACATAGTTTACGCTCTCAAGGTTTCCGGCAGCCTTCTTGATACCTCTTTCGATAGTATCGTTAGGCATGTTGTTTGCCTTAGCCTTTGCAATAACATCACGAAGCTTAGCGTTGCTGTCCGGATTAGGACCGCCTTCCTTAACTGCTACCGCGATTTCACGTCCGATTACTGTAAAGGCCTTTCCCTTAGCAGCATCGTTCTTCTCCTTCTTTGCCCTGATATTGGCAAATTTTGAATGTCCTGACATTTTAATTTTCCTCCATTTTCTTTATCTTGACCGACTGAATGACTCTGTCTTTGATTTCCAGTGCCTCGAAGGTATACCCTCCGTAATCGATCTTGATAACGGCTTCATCCTCTTCGGGAAGATGACCGTATTTATATAACATAAAACCGTTCAAAGTTTCAATATCGCTCTCAGGAAATTCCAGGTCATCAATCAGTCCTTCCAAGTCGTTAAGAGAAATCAGCCCATCCACCTGATATCCGTCATCCTGGGTAGGTCTGGCTTCCTCTTCCTCGTTATCATGCTCGTCCTGAATGTTGCCAACGATTTCCTCAATAATGTCTTCAAATGTTACTATTCCGTCTGTCTGTCCATATTCGTCCAGAACTATCGCCATATGTTTCTTTTCCTTCTGCATCTTTTTAAGCAGCTTGGAAATGTCATATGTCGGATGAACAAACATCGGCTCATCTATAATAGTCGAAACAGATATCGCACTGCTTCTCAGAAATGCCTCAACCATATCCTTGAGATGAAGAACACCGATAATATTATCTATATCATTCTCATAAACCGGATATCTCGAAAACCCGCTCTGAAGGCAGTTTTCAAGGCATTCGCCTATCCTCGTACTTTTCTCGACCGCAAAAATCTTGTTTCTACTGGTCATTATATCACGAACCTTCTTATCATCGAAATCCAGAATATTGGAAATCATTTCCGCTTCATTTTCATGTATGAAGCCCTGTTCGTGTCCTTCCTCAACGATAGAGAGAATCTCCTCTTCTACCTTATCTTCCTTCTTCTTAAACATACAACTCCCGCAGATAATTTACTTCACTGACTTCCCTGCCGTCACGATAATATACTCTCGGAACTCTTCTTGCTATGTTACAAACAAGCTCATAATTGAAGCTGTTTGCAGGCTCAGCAACCTCTTCAACAGAAATGCTTTCCTCTCCCTGAGTTCCGAAAAGTACAACCTCATCTCCGACCTTCACATCATCAAGCTCTGTGACGTCGACCATAAACTGATCCATGCAGACTCTTCCGAGGATTGGAACTCTCTTTCCATGAATGAGCACCTCACCTCTTCCTGACTGAGATCTCGGATATCCATCGGCATAACCGGCAGAAACCGTAGCCACTCTGGTCTCCTTGTCTGTCGAGTATGTCCAGCCGTAGCTGATGCCTCTTCCCGCAGGAAGCGTCTTAACATGTACAACTTTTGTTTTAAATGTCATCGCAGGTTTAATTATCAGGCTCTTATCCATTTCATCAGATGGATATAGTCCATATATTACAATGCCGAGACGCATCATGTCAAACCCGTCTGAATGAAGTTCCATTGCACCGGCACTGTTATCAAGATGCTTCAGCTTAAAGGATATACCCTTCTTCTCAAGCTCTGATATAAACCAGGTCATATTATCAAACTGCTCTTTGGCAGAAGTTTTATCATATTCATCGGCCTTTGCGAAATGTGAGAATATTCCTTCAATCTCTATTCCGGCCATATCCTTCAAGGTCTCAGCCTCTTTTACTCCTGCACTGTCACAGCTGAAGCCGATACGAGACATACCGGTATCAACTTTTATATGAACGATTGCTTTCTTTCCCATTTTTAAAGCCGTTTCCGAAAGCACCTCTGCATCCTCTGCAGAAAAAATAGCCGGCCTTATCTCATTTTCTATCAATTCCTCATAATGACTTCTATCGGTATAACCAAGTATAAGGATTGGCTTTGTGATGCCTGCCCCTCTAAGCTCCATCGCTTCATCTACACCCGCTACTCCGTAGAAATCGGATATCTTATCAAATTCCTTTGCAAATGTTACCGCCCCATGACCGTAAGCATCTGCCTTTATTACCAGAAGTGTCTTTCTTGACGGAGGATTCAGCGCCTGAACTGCTTTTATATTATATTCAACCGCATCCAGATCAATATCCGCCTCAACTCTTCTTTCGAAACCCATTTTTGTGTCACCTCTTGTTATTTATATGTAATACCGAATCCTGCTAAGTACACAGAATACGGTACACTTTTCATATTTATTTTTATGAAATCCGAATCAGTAAATGATTTCTTATCCAGCATTCAAATTTCGAATCAGCAGATGATTTCTTATTCATCATCAGAAATCTGAACCAACAAATGATTTCGCATTCATCACCCAAAATCGGAATCATTATCTGAATCATCATTCTTAATCTGAGATTCAATACCCGGACTGTTATCCACCATCCAAATCGGATTTTGCATCTGATCAACTCAGCACTTTATCAAGTCCTTCAATTATATCTGTTGCAAGCATTCCTCGCTCACCCTTCAACTGTCTGGCTGCATCTCCTGCAGCTCCGTGAATCTTAACAGATATCGCAACAGTCTGGGCAAAATATCCCATGCCCGCTTCATCTATATTATGAATGCCCGAAACAAGCGCCGCGATAATTCCGGTAAGAACATCACCAGAACCACCGGTAGACATTCCCGAATTACCTGTAAGATTAACATACACTTCTCTTCCGATGCCATGTGAAGCTATATGCGTTCTGGCATCCTTCAGAACAACCGTGATCCCGAATCTCTCCGCCATTCTTACTGCAGTCTCCGAAATGTTATCTGAGACCGTCTTAATGTACTCTCGAATGTCCGAAGCTTTGAAATTATCTCTATCCGGATCTATTATTCTTTCAGTAAAACCCGAATCATTATCCTCCAAATCAATCGTTCTTACAAGTCTTGCCATCTCAGCGATGTGTGGAGTTATTATCATCTTTCCATTAAAACTCGCCGCAGCCTTTTTAAATATCTCAAGTCCCGTGATTCCTTCTGCTTTATCGGAAGCACAGATGTTAATAGCATCTGCATCCATTATAAGACATTTACCGGTTTTACCGGCATCTGCCACAACATCAAGGATAGTTCTTGATTTCTGCCCTGTTCCAAGACCCGGTCCTATCACAACCGTATCTGCCCATTCAACTGATTTTTTTAAGTTTTCTTCTTCCTCATCCGAAAGTATATCACCTTTCTTATAACAGCCGATCATAGCTTCCGGAAGCATATTCATCAGATTATCCTTGTTGACCTCTGATGTAAATACTTTAACCAGACCTGCACCTGTCTTATATGCAGCTGCAGCAGACAAATATGCTGCGCCGTATATTTCATCGCTTCCCGCAACTACAAGTACCTTTCCGAAGGTTCCCTTATTGGAATTCGGATTTCTGTATGGAAGCAGCATTTTCATTCTTTCATCAGGTATTGCTCTGAATGAAATATCGTCATCATCATAACCTGTAGGAGAAATCTCAAGTCCTATTTCAGAAACCGTGACTTTTCCGCCATACAGACGTCCTTCATTTACAACCAGACCATACTTCATAAATCCGAAAGTTATAGTCTCGTTGCACATTACCGCATCGCCTCTAACCCGTCCGGTAGTGCAGTCGATTCCCGAAGGAATATCAACAGCAACCTTGTAGGTGTCCGAAGCATTGATAACCTCTATTAATTTTTTATAGTTATTATCTAAATCCCGTGAAAGTCCGACACCAAATAATCCATCAATTAAAATATCAGCACTTTCAATCACATTTTTAAATGCCTCATATTTACTTTCGTCACCATCGGGTATAAAGCAGCATTCTGTATCTACACAAAGATTCCCTGCAATCTCCAGCTGCTTCTTCATAGACTCCGTGGCATTATCCGGATTTCCTATAAGCACAATCGCAGCATCATTATTTCTCTGACAGAGAATTCTCGCTGCCGCTACTGCATCACCGCCGTTGTTACCCATTCCGGCAATCGCAATAACCTTCGGTTTCCGCTTACGGAATCGAACTTTATCTTCTGCTATCAGTGTCTCAACTCTCTCAGCAATTGAAAGAGCAGCCCTCTCCATAAGAACAAGACCGGGAATCCCGATCTTGCTCTGTGTATAATCATCATTTAGTTTTGCTTGTTTTCCTGTTAAGAGAAGCATTTACTCTCCTGACGCGTCTTCTCCCGCATTTTCGGTAGTTGCTTCAGTCGTACTATCAGCCGTACTATCAGCCTCACCTGTCTTCGATGCATCGGTCGACGGTTTACTATTAGGATCGGAAGTCAGAGCAAATACCGCCATCATTCCGCTCTCAATATCTTCAAATTTATATTTTTTACTGCTTGTCTGCTCGCTTGCAGGATCGTTGATGAAGAAGCCTTCATCATCATATCCGTAAATAACGATATACTGATCGGTCGGATTGTCACCGAGTGTCTTCTCTAAAATGCTCGCGATAAGGATTTCTCCGTTATCAAGTCCTGCCTTAAGTCTTTCCTCATCATCTGTTGCAAGCCATTCACTCTTAAGTCCGTAATTGGCACAACCTTCTGTAAATATCGCATAGGATGTACCCTCTCCGTCCATATAGTAACCTGCATTTGCACTATATTCAGCTACTCTCGGAGGAGTTGCCGTAAAGTCCTTCTTCAGATAAATGACTGCCATTGAGAGACATGTAGGTCCGCCACCGAACTGACCAACGGTTCCCGATGCGCCATAAGGTGCATCCTTCCACCTCGGATCATTCTGTAGCAGAAGCAGATTAGGTGTATTTTTCTCGTCTTCCGAAAGATCATAGCCCTCTGTAGGTTTTGATATTCCGGCCGGTGCTTCTGTAGCCGGCTGCTCGGTTGTAAATTCGGAAAAGGCATCCGAAAGAGTCGCTTTAGGTTCTTCTTCAGCCTGAACCTTCTGCTTCTCGGGCTTCGGATCCTTCTTGTCAAATGCACCGATTATTATTCCCGCAAATATAAGATATCCCGCAAGGCAAGCGAAAACAATCTTATAATTCAGATGGTCCACCATAAAAAGAAGTTTTTTTCTCTTTGATATCTTCTTGTTGTTCCCCATATTACCTTCATACCCCGCTTCAGTCTGATTCCGATATCAATAACACCCGTTTTCATTATAAATATGTCAGTCATGCAGCTTTCAATCAGTCACGCATTTTCAATCAGTCATGCAGCTTTCTCTTATCGATAACTCTGACTGCCTTACCCTCACTTCTAGTGATTGACTTCGGAGCAAGCAGATGGATCTTAGGTCTGATACCGAGCATCTTGACCATAGCTCCTGTAAGCTCTTTCCTTGCAGCCTCATCATTATCCTTGATCTTCTTGAACTGTTCCTCTGAAAGCTCAACATTTATATCAAATGTATCTTCATTTGCAATTCTGTCTACATGGATCTCATAGTTAGGTGTATAACCTTCCTTGAGAAGAACTGTCTCAATCTGTGATGGGAATACATTTACACCACGGATAATGAGCATATCATCTGAACGTCCCTTCGGCTTCATCATTCTGATATGAGTACGTCCGCATGAACATTTCTCTCTTGTAAGAACTGTAAGATCTCTTGTTCTGTATCTGAGAAGTGGGAATGCTTCCTTATCAAGACTTGTAAATACAAGCTCACCTTCTTCACCTTCAGGGAGTACCTCTCCTGTATCAGGATCGATTATCTCTGCAAGGAAATGATCCTCATTTATATGCATTCCGCGCTGCTCTTCACACTCGAATGAAACTCCCGGACCTGATATTTCTGTAAGTCCGTAAATGTCATAAGCCTTGATTCCCAGCTTGGATTCGATATCACGTCTCATCTCTTCTGTCCATGGCTCTGCACCGAAGATACCTGCCTTAAGTCTGATATCATCAAGAGTGCAGCCCATCTCATGAAGTCTTTCACCGATATATGCAGCATAAGAAGGTGTACAACAAAGAATTGTTGAACCCAGGTCTCTCATAAACTGAATCTGTCTGTCAGTATTTCCCGAAGACATAGGAATTGTAAGACTTCCCACCTTGTGTGAACCACCGTGAAGTCCCGGACCTCCTGTGAAAAGTCCGTAACCGTAGCATACCTGAACAACGTCCTCATCTGTTCCGCCTGCTGCAACAATTGCTCTTGCGCAGCATTCCTCCCAAAGATCCAAATCATGCTGTGTATAAAATGCAACAACTCTTCTTCCTGTTGTTCCGCTTGTAGACTGGATTCTTACACAATCCTTAAGCGGTGCTGAAAGAAGTCCATATGGATAAGCTTCTCTAAGATCGTTCTTTGTAAGGAACGGAAGTTTATGAAGATCATCCAGGCCTTTTATATCGTCAGGAGTAACTCCCTTCTCATCCATAAGCCTATGATAATACTTATTATGATCATATACATACTTTACCTGCTTAACAAGTTTCTCTGCCTGAAGGGACTTGATCCAGTCAACCGGAGCAGTCTCGATTTCCTTCTGAAAATACCTTTTCATTTTTCTCTCCTAACTGATTATATCTAACATATAAAATATTTGGGTGATGCCATCACCATCCATAAATTTTACATTGTTTATTATACTTTTTCAACAGTTTATACCGAATTGACGGGATTTTTTAAGCATTTCTCAATCTCCTGCATCCTTGAAATATCATCTTCCTGCAGTCGGAATAATATAAATCCCTGACCGCTGAAAATATACAGCAGTCAGGGATTCTGTTTAGCAGATCATTTGTATTAATAATCTCCAAAATCATCTTATTAACACTGCGCTTATAATGTCACTGTTTTTTTGCACAGGTGAGTTTTCCGTTTTCGGCATCCAGAAGAACTGTATCACCTGAATTAAGAGTATTACTGAGAATAAGTCTGGCAACAAGCGTCTCAACATTTTTCTGCAGATACCTCTTAAGCGGTCTTGCTCCGTATACCGGGTCGTATCCTTCATCGATAACAAGATCCTTTGCGGCATCCGAAAGCTCTATTGTTATATTTCTGTCGGCAACACGTCTGTTCATGTCCTTCATCAGGAGCTCAACGATTCCGCCGATATTCTCCTTTGTGAGCGGCTTAAACATAATGATCTCATCAAGTCTGTTCAGGAACTCAGGTCTGAAATGAAGCTTCAGCATTCCCTCCACCTTCTCTGCCGCATCGTCCTTGATGTTTCCGTCATCGTCGATTCCTTCAAGCAGGAACTCTGAACCGATATTTGACGTCATGATAAGTATTGTATTCTTGAAATCAACCAGGTTGCCCTTTGAATCCGTAATACGTCCGTCATCAAGTATCTGAAGCATAATATTGAACACATCAGGATGTGCCTTCTCAACCTCATCGAAAAGTACTACGGAATACGGATTTCTTCTTACCGCATCTGTCAGCTGTCCGCCCTCATCATAGCCTACATATCCCGGAGGCGCTCCGATAAGTCTTGACACGCTGTGCTTCTCCATATATTCGCTCATGTCGATACGGACGATATTGTTCTCATTATCAAAGAGTGCTTCCGCAAGAGTTTTGGCAAGCTCTGTCTTACCTACACCTGTAGGTCCGAGGAACAGGAATGAACCGATAGGCTTTGTCGGATCCTTGATTCCTGCCTTTGAACGGATTATCGCATCACTTACAAGCTCAACTGCATTATCCTGTCCGATAACTCTCTTATGCAGCTGCTCTGCGAGGTGCAGTGTCTTATAACGCTCTGATTCATTCAGCTTTGCAACCGGAATTCCCGTCCACTTGGAAATAATCTTCGCAATTTCTTCATCGGTTACAGTTTCTCTGATAAGACGTCTGTCCTGATCTGTCATACTCTCTTCAAGTTCTTCCAGCTCTTTGGTCAGCTGTGGCAACTTACCGTACTGCAGTTCGGCAGCCTTGTTCAGATCATAACGTCTCTGGGCTATCTGTATCTCATCCTTAACTTCTTCAATCTGTTTTCTGAGATCATGAACCTTATCAACCTGCTTCTTTTCATTTTCCCATACAGCCTTCATTTCATTTGCTTTATCATGAAGTTCTGCAAGCTCCTTCGTAAGTGCCGCAAGTCTCTCATGAGACAGGTTGTCATCCTCATTTTTCAGTGCCGCATGCTCTATCTCGAGCTGCATGATCTTTCTTGAGATTTCATCAAGCTCGACAGGCATTGAATTAAGCTCTGTCTTGATCATCGCACAGGCTTCATCCACAAGGTCGATCGCCTTATCAGGCAGGAACCTGTCTGTGATATATCTGTCTGAAAGTGTGGCAGCTGCAACAAGTGCACCGTCACTTATTTTAACTCCATGGAATACTTCATAGCGGTTCTTGATACCTCTGAGTATCGATATGGTATCCTCAAGTGTCGGCTCCGCAACCATTACAGGCTGGAATCTTCTTTCGAGAGCCTTATCCTTTTCGATATATTTTCTATATTCATCTACCGTGGTTGCACCGATACAATGGAGCTCACCACGTGCAAGCATAGGCTTCAGCATATTTCCGGCATCCAGACTTCCGTCAGTCTTTCCTGCACCGACAATCGTATGGATTTCATCGATGAAGAGAATTATCTTTCCTTCGGACTTCTTTACCTCATCGAGAACCGCCTTAAGTCTCTCCTCAAATTCACCTCTGTACTTGGCACCTGCAATGAGTGAGCCCATATCAAGTGCGAAGATTTCCTTATCCTTCAACGAACCCGGAACATCACCCTTAACGATTCTCTGAGCCAGTCCTTCGATTGCCGCCGTTTTGCCGACACCCGGATCACCTATCAGACAAGGATTATTCTTTGTCTTTCTTGAGAGGATTCTGATGATATTCCTTATCTCATTATCACGTCCTATAACCGGATCAAGCTTCTGCTCACGAGCACGCTCAACCAGATTATAACCGAATTTTCCGAGTGCATCATATGTAGCTTCCGGATTATCCGACTCCACTCTCCTGTTGCCTCTTACTGCCATAAGAGCCTTGAGGAATGCATCTCTAGTGATATTATATTTTCTGAAAAGCTCCTTAACCTTGTCTCCTGCTTTCTCGAGAAGTCCGAGGAAGAGATGCTCAACTGAAATGTAGTCATCATTCATATTCTTAGCTTCATCTTCAGCCTTCATCATTACACGGCTCAGTTCCTGGCTCATATATACATTCTGATTCGAACCCGAAACACGAGGTCTTGCAGCAATAAGCTTATCAACTTCAGCTATAAAAGTATCTTTATTTATCCCCTGATTCTCAAGGAGCTTCGCTATAAGACTGTCATCTACCGTTAGCAGTCCGTACAACAGATGCTCTGAAACAAGTTCCTGATTGTTGTACTCATATGCGGCCTTTTCAGCTTCTTTAATAGCATCAACGGATTTCATCGTGAATTTTTCTGTATCCATAATCGTCCCTCCTTCTTCGTTTCTCCTTCTTTTTTTCAAACCTGATAATTCTTGTTAGCACTCTATGTGGTTGAGTGCTAACTCTTGATTATGTTATACCACCGGAGGAACATTATGTCAAATATCTTTTGTAGATCTGTGTTAAGTATATCTTTTATAGATTTATGTACAGTAGCTCATTACTAACTATTTCTCTTATTTCTGCATTTTGTTAGTAAAATCCTCCGCTCAACACTCTTCTGCATTTTGTAATTACTAAATATTTCTCTTATCTCTGCATATTGTTAGTAAAATCCTCCGCTTTAAACTCTTCTGCAATTTGTAATTACTAAATATTTCTCTTATCTCTGCATTTTGTTAGTATAATCCTCCGCTCGACACTCTTCTGCAATTTGTGTTTACTAACAATTTCTCTTATTCCTGTATATTGTTAGTAAAATCCTCCGCTTTAAACTCTTCTGCAATTTGTGATTACTAAATATTTCTCTTATCTCTGCATTTAGTTAGTAAATTCCTCGATTGGCATGCTTCTGCTCGAAGATTGCCTTGCTTCCGACCGAAGATCGACATGCTTTCGACCGAAATAGTCTATTCTCCCTTTTAAAGCATATGAGAGTTGAACAAACACTCTTTATCTCCATAACAACAATGAGAGTTGAACAATCACTCTTTATCCCCATAACAACAATGAGAGTTGAACAATCACTCCTTATCTCCACAACAGCGAAAGAGCGCCGACACATTACGTATCGACGCTCTGATCAGTCTGTTAATCAACTATATACATAATCAACTAATTGCATAATCAACTAATTGCATAATCAACTAATTGCATAATCAACTAATTACATAACCAACTAATTGCATAATCAACTAATTACATAATCAACTAATTACATAATCAACTAATTACATAATCAACTATATACATAATCAACTAATTGCATAATCAACTAATTACAAACTTGTTATTACTTATTCAACCGATAAAATCACTTATTCAACCGATAAATATTTCAACAAATAATTATGCAAGCTTGTTTCCGCAATTAGGGCAGAAGTTTGCTCCTGTTGTAGCTGCTCCGCAGTTCGGGCAGAAGTTTGGAACTGCTCCGCCTGCAGCGCCTGCTGCCGGTGCCGCACCCTGAGGTGCCATCTGTGGAGCCTGCTGCTGTGGGTAACCCTGCTGTGGATATCCCTGCTGTGGGTAGCCCTGCTGTGGATATCCCTGCTGCATCATCGGCTGACCGAAGCCCATGCCCATGTTCTGCATCATCTGGTTAGCCATTGTAGCACCCATCATCATCTCTGCCATATTACCCATGGTTCCGCCACCGCCGCCGAGCTTTCCTTCAGCCATTGCGTCAGCCATAGCAACCTGAGTATATTTATTTACATCACCGATCATTGCCTGAGCAGCATTCTTGTTGATAGCTGCCTGGATTTCTTCAGGATAATTGAAGTTGTTGATAGCAAATGATGTAACAGAGATTCCGTCCTTGCTTGTCTGCATATCAAGGTCTTCTCTGATACCGTTTGAAATATCAACAGCACTTGCCTGAAGGTTGAACATATCCTTGCCTTCTTTTGAAATCCACTTCATAAGAAGCTGATCGAGCTGTGTGATAATACGTCCTCTAACGTCCTCAACATAATACTCTGTCTTAACGCCTGCAACCTTATCAATGAGTGTCTGATAATCAGTAACTCTGATACTTGCAGTACCGTTAGCACGAACAGGCATGCCGCCCGGAAGCTGAGGTGTCTGAAGCATTATAGGTCCCTTTGTTCCCCAGTTTACGAGAAATTCCTTTGTATTAACGAAGAGAACTTCTGCTCTCATCGCACTATCAAATCCAAACGAAAAACCCTTAAGTGTGGAAAGGAATGGGATGATCTGTGATTCAATATCATACTCACCATCATCCTTGAAAACACCCTCGATAGCACCATTATTAAGGAAAATAGCATCCTGACCAGGTCTGATGATAAGCTTAGAGCCCTTCTTGATCTCCCTGTTAGTCCACTTCCAGAAGATCATATCCTCACGCCACTCTTCCCACTCAACTACATTACGAAGCTGACCTTTGATCACATCTTTTAATCCCATTTTAAACCTCCTGTTTAAACATTATATAATGATTTTGTAACCTTCAGCCGTTATATATCTTGTCTAAACTGAACAGTCACAATACTTTTAACAACCATGTACAATTCTACTATAATTTTTTCGGTTTTTCATCATCTAAATTAATGAATTGGATTTAAAATCCTCTTCCGCCGCTGGAATGTCCTCCGCCGCCTGAGAAGCCTCCTCCGCCGCCTCTGCTACCGGAATCGGTATTGATCTTAACGCGGCTGACCGTGGTTCTTACATACCGGTCAAATCCGTTAACGACCTTGGATTTCCCGCCGTTCAGATAGGTTGATGCAGTAACATCGTCCCTCTCTCCGGTATTTATAGCACTCAGCATAAATATGATCGTAAAGATTACAAAGAGTACAAGTAACTGGAACCACCATTTAAGGAATATCACATCATCGAAAACAGAATCATAGCTTCCGAGATATTTATCTACATCTTTTGCAAAGATACAGCATGCCTTATAGAAATTATAATTTCTCATATCGGCTTCCATGTCATCCTGTATCTTCTGAAGCCTCTTGGTCGAGAGCTTCTTCTCCGAGTTTTCTTCTCCGTAGGATCTGATGACATAAACATGATCGTCCGACTTAAATCCGATAAGAAGTATGACAGAATTCCTGTCCGGAAGCGCTGTCCATTTTCTCTCAAGATAGCCTTCATAATCATCAGACATTCCTATCTGTGTCGTAATGATGATATAAGCATTAACCTTATACTTCTCATATATCTTCGAAAGCTTACTCTCAAGGTCTGCCTTCTGTTCCGCATCGTCCAGTATTCCTTCTTCATCAAATACTCCGTAATGCTCCGTTATCTGATCCGGAACACCCAAATTATCCGCATAAACCAATTTTGAAGAAATCAAAAGACATATACAGATTGAAATCAAAAAGAAAAATGTACCGATATATTTTCTGCTCAATCTTACCATAGGAACGGCCCTCCCATGAAAAGAATGATCAGACGGATTATAAGAAACAGCCCGATAGTCCAGCCAAAGATATACCCGAACACAGTCGGCCAGGATATCGGAGGCTTACCTGCTATCTTTCCGGTCTGTCCGTTCATTGCAAAAGAATAATCCTTACCCTTGTAGGTTGAATAGCTCATCCATATCGGAAACAGACAATAGCTTGTCCTGTCTCTATTTGCCCTATAATTCTTTTGCGTAATAACAGTGGTAGCATAACCGCTTATGGATTTTCTGACATAGTCGTCCATATAGGTAAAGATTCTCTGCTTGGCTCTCGGAAACATCTGCTCGGCATCATAGTCGTAGTTTTCGGCTACATATCCGGTCAGATAAGGGGTCGCAAATTCTTTCATATCGTTATAATCAAAAGGCTCCATCAGATCCATAAGGCGGTCTTCCATTCGCTGGGAAGCATCTGCCGGAACTCCGTCATAAGTTGTATCGATCTGCCTGTAAACCTCATAATGGGCAGTTTCCGTTACTCTGTAATCACCCGAATAATAAACCTTCGATCTCGTGCATTCGGCAACCGCGTCGCCCTGTCCGCAGACATCATATACCCAGAACGGTGCATAGAGTCCCTCGACCTTCTTAACCTTTGCGGCTTTACGAAATTCCGAAGGTGCATATCTGAGAAGCTTGGTCCACTTCTTAAATGCAGCATTCGCTTCGCTTTTATCAATCTTAAACGGAATAACATAATCAGGTTTAAGTATTCCCTCAAGTCTTTCTCCAAGAACTACAGGTGCATTACAGAAACTGCATCTCGTCGCAGATGTATTCGCGTTGGTCATGACAACGGCACCACAGTTCTGACACTGATACTGAATCATATCATCGGCTATGGTTGTAACGCCCTGTTGATGCTGATGATCCTCCGACGGTCTCATCTCTCCGCCGAAGCTTGCGTTGGTTATCTCATCCTGTCTTCCACAGCTTGTGCACATCAGCTTTCCGCTTGCGGCATCAAATGACATATCAGCCCCACAATCGGGACATTTATACTGAATAACCTTACCCTGCTGCATTTTTATACCTCATCATATTTTCTGGTGAGATCATCAAGCTCATCGGACGTAGATAAATGATTCAGTTCTGCTTCAGCCTGGGCTCTGTCATATCTCGCATTTGCTTTATCTTCAAGTGTATTGAAAGCATCATCGGCAGTGTATGCAGGTTTCTTCTTACCCATATTTACACGGCTTGCTTCTTCAAGAGCAGTTGCTTCGCTCATTCTTCCCTTTATAGCTGCAAGTCTTTCTTCGCACTGAGCAAGTTCTGATGTAAGCTTATCTCTCATATCTGACAGGTCTTTTCCGTCCTGCTTCAGAACATCATATCTCTTCTGAAGAGTTTCAAGTTCAGGTAAAAGTGCTTCCCTTCTCTGTTCAAATACTCTTGCATCGGATGTATTTCCTTCAGACGCTGACTTTTCGGCATATCTCTGATATTTCTCAATCTCCGTCTCACAGTCATTGAGTGCACGGGCAGCTCTTTCTCTTTCAAGATCAAGTGCTGCGGACTCAGCCTTTATCTGTCCGAGATCAGCTCTCATCTGATTCATATATTCGTTGATAGTCTTCTCCGGATTACGTGACTTAGCTACAAGAGCATTGATATTAGAAGCCATGATATCCTTAAACCTTGATAAAATTCCCATTGAAATATAACCTCCTGAATACTTACTTAACTTTACTCCACATATAACAATACGCCTGAGTTCGTGCCGCAAACCTTTCAGTCTTTAGCAGTTTACGCACTTCCTCCCTAGTATACCATGCAGCTGTAATCTCCTCAAACGAAGAATCGCTTAATCTTATTTCACCTTCGCATTTTCCTACCACACACACATTCATTTCATTTGAAAAACCTACAGCACTATAGCTGAGGCCGATATGATCGTCGATAGAGATTAATGTGAGGCCTGTTTCCTCACGGAGCTCTCTGGCTGCAGCAGTGTCTGCATCCTCTCCCGGATCTATAAGACCTGCAGGAAAATTGTATACCCACATTCCCGCTGCCATTCTGAATTCTCGATTTAGGAGTATCTTATCTCCCTCTGCATTATGCATAATAAGAACAACGGCATCGGGTTTATCGCCATGAAGATCCTCGAACGTTTTGATATCGGCATTTCGGCTTATTATCTCGTAACACTTCGGCTTACCGTCCGCTGTCTCATAATTTATATCATATCTTGTAATATACTTACCTTGATCTTTCCTCTCAAGATCTATGAACTTCATACTTTCCTCCGTGCATTTATTCTTCACTGGTCGGATAGCACATTTAGACAAATGTACCGCATCATGCCACATATGTCAGCTGTCTATCCTTCTTCTGATATCCTCCATCTCATCATCCATTGATGACAGAATATCTGCACAGCGTTTAAGTCTTTCACCAACTTCTTCCGGATTCTGTATTTCCTTCTTATATTTCAGCTTATGCTCAACCGATGCCCAGAAATCCATTGCAATAGTTCTGAACTGAACCTCAACCTTCATATGTTTCTTTCCGTTCGATAAGAATATCGGAATATCAACTATCATATGAAGACTTCTGTAACCGTTATCCTTAGGCTTCTTTATATAATCCTTACGCATAAGAATAAGCACATCATCCTGCTCAATGAGAAGATCCGCAAGCTTATATATATCCTCCTTAAAAGAGCATACAACTCTGATTCCGGCTATATCGTAAAGCTCTCTTTCTATATTCTCAAGACTTACCTCAATGCCTCTAGACATAAGCTTCTCAATTATACTTACCGGATCCTTCAACCTGGTTTCGATCGACTCGAATGGATTTCTGTCATACTGAAGTGCAAACTCCTGATTGAGCACATTAAGCTTTGTCTCAACCTCCATTATTGCGCATTTGTAAAATGTCATCAGTTCGGAAAACTCTTTCCTGCCTGCAAACTTCTTGGCGACAGCTTCCGCCTCTTCTCTGGATACTTCTATAGTTTCCAATCATTACCTCCCTCAGGAGATCACTCTACAATCGACTTCCATCACGGAATGCCTTGTTTCTATATTCTTTAGGAGTGACTCCCATAACCTTTTTAAATACACTTATAAAATAACTGTGTGATGAAAACGACAGATCTGTCGCAATCTCAATACTTGATTTGTCAGTGAATTTTAGCAGCCAGCAGGCTTCTTCAATCTTCTTGTCACGGACATATTCACTAACGGTAACTCCCGTCTCTCTCTTAAATACCTTAGAGAGATAGGTCTCATTAAGTCCGACAAAATCTGCAAGTTCAGACACCGTAATAGTATTATGGAGATTTTCATTAATGTAGTCAATACACTTAATGACCTGCTTGGACTTGACCCTGAACTTAACCCTGTCTCTCATGATATCGTTATATGTATTTACCATTTCCGACTGTACTGCAACAATCTCATCAGCACTGCCCATCTTGTCTGCGCGCTGAATAAAATAATCACTCAACTTATATGCAACATCCTGATCAAGGCCGTGATTAATACAAACCCTCGTGATCATCGTGATCATCGAAACGAAATGATACATTGCATTTCTAACGGGATTTTCTGACAGAACTCCTCTTGTCTTATCATCCGGTCTGGGTTTATCTCCCCATCTCAGATCCAGATTTTCAATCTTTCCGTCTGCCACAAGATTGTAAAATGCCATCTCACTGTCATATGAAGGATGTTTGCCTTCCGGACTCTCTTCTCTTTCATCAAAAACACTTTGAATGATACTATCAATAATCCTATCCACTGCCACTACCCCCTTTATAATTTATTAACAAATGGACCGACCCATTTGGTAAAACTCAAACTACCGCACTGCTAAAAAAATAATTTCTTAAGATAATATTATACTCTTGCAATAATCCCCTTCTTAGGTTATTATTATCAAGTACAAAGTTTTCGAAAAGACTATCACAAAATGGTTTTTAAAACTTTTTCGTCAAAGTTCACAAAATCATCTGTATATATTATATAATCTTTTCGGGGCATTAGTCAAAAATTTTGATAAAAAAAACATAAAAATTATAGAATTAAGAAATGTCATCAATTATAATGATGACAATAACAAAGCCCCCTGTTAAAGAAGATTATTCTTCTTTAATCATATAAATACTTTTAACCTTCACTAATGGTAAAAGGACGTATTCATTATTGGGTACGTCCTTTTATCTTTTCACCCGGATTATCTTCATTTTTTCTTAATATCTTTCTTAAGAAAAAATGAAGGAGCGGGGCATCTTTCCGGGACACCCTGCTCCTTCATTTTCAATCAGATTTTCTGAATATTATAAAACCTATGGATTTAATTCAGGCATCAGCTCATCCGATACCTTCTTCATTATCTTATTAAAGAACTCATACTCTTCATCCGTAAGAGAATTCTTTATTCTTTTTTCAACTATTTCAAAATATTTCTCACTAAGGTTCCAATACTTATAATATCTGTCGGTAACCTGAAGATGAAACTCTCTCTTATCGGTCTCTGACTGAACCTTCTTTACATATCCTTTTTTAATCAAAGAATTAACCTTATAGGTTGCATTTGGGGATGATATTCCGATAAAGCCTGCAAATTCATTTATAGTAGGGCATCCCAAAGAATGAATGATTTCTACGCAATAAGCTTCAACCGTAGTAAGGCTGAGCTCTCTGTTCTGGATTCTGTTAAATACATCTCTGTAATAATGAACCCTGAACTTTCCGTAAACCTCTGAAAGTGCACTTCTTTCCATGCTAACTCCTTATCCTATTGCAAATGATATCTCCGCCTGACATGCTACTTTACCGTTAACTGTAGCAACTGCTTTTCCGAATCCCACAGGTCCCTTTCTCTCAATGATCTCACATCTGAGATTAAGTACATCTCCCGGCTTAACCTGCTTCTTAAACCTTGCATTCTTAATTCCACCGAAGAAAGCAATCTTTCCCTTATTTGCTTCTTCAGAAAGAATAGCTACCGCACCTGTCTGCGCAAGAGCTTCAATGATAAGCACCCCCGGCATAACATGAGCTTCAGGAAAATGTCCCTGAAAGAACGGTTCATTTACAGAAACACATTTCACACCCTCAGCCCAGACTCCCGGCTCAAAATCCGTGATCTTATCTACAAGCTGCATAGGAAATCTGTGAGGTATGATCTCTCTGATCTGATTTGAATCAAGTTCCATATTAGTCCTCCCATTTCTTAAATACAACGCTCGCATTATGTCCGCCAAAACCGAGTGCATTAGAGAGAGCGTAATGAATATCTGCCTGTCTTCCTACATTAGGAACTATATCAAGGTCACATTCAGGATCCGGTGTCTTGTAATTGATCGTGGCAGGTACAAAACCGTCCTTAAGTGCCATTGTTGTAAAGATTGCTTCAATTGCGGCAGCGGCACCCATAAGGTGTCCTGTCATTGACTTTGTTGAGCTTACCATAAGCTTATAAGCATGATCTCCGAATACTTCCTTGATTGCCTTTGTCTCACCTGCATCATTAAGATGTGTTGATGTTCCGTGAGCATTTATATAATCAATATCCTTAGGTGCGATTCCCGCATCCTCTACAGCCATCTTCATACATCCTGCAGCACCCGCTCCCGAAGGATCCGGAGCTGTTATATGATAAGCATCACAGCTTGCACCGTAACCTACTATCTCGCCGTAGATCTTTGCACCTCTTGCCTTTGCATGCTCGAGTTCCTCAAGTACGAGGATACCTGCGCCTTCACCCATTACAAATCCGCCACGCTCTGCATCGAATGGAATTGATGCTCTGTTCGGATCTGTTGATGTTGAAAGAGCCTTCATGACTGTGAATCCACCGAGTCCCATAGGACAGATACATCCCTCAGCACCACCTGTAAGCATTACATCCTGATATCCGTCTCTGATCTTGTGGAATGATTCTCCGAGTGAGTTGTTACCGCTGGCACATGCTGTAACTATACATTCGCATACACCTTTAAAACCTGTATCAATTGCGATTTCACCTGAGCACATATTTGAAATAGACATAGGAATGAAGAATGGTGATATCTTCTCATATCCTCTCTCAAGTCCTCTTGCTGTCTGGTCTGTGATCGTAATAAGTCCTCCGATACCTGATGAAACGATTGTTCCGCATCTGAACGGATCTTCCTTCTCAATATCAAGTCTGCTGTCCTTTATAGCCTCTCTTGCTGCTATAATACCGAACTGTGTATAGCGGTCCATCTTACGGGCTTCCTTCTTGTCCAGATAATCCTCAGGATTGTAATCCTTAACCTCTCCGGCAACCTTTACCTTAAAATCCGTAACATCCATCTGCTTTGTAAAGTCTATACCACAGACACCGTTCTTTGCATTTGTCCATGCTTCCTCTAAGTTATGTCCCACCGGATTGATAGTTCCCATTCCGGTAATCACCACGCGTCTTTTCATCTTATGTAAACCTCTTTCTTGTATTTCATTTTAAATGTGCCCGAAGTATTCCATGAGTCATATAGTTTAACTCTATACTCTCATTCCTCCGGCAACTTCGATAACCTGTCCTGTTACATATTCAGCTTCGTCTGAAGCGAGAAATGCAACAACCTTTGCAACATCCTCAGGCTGTCCTGCTCTTCCGAGTGCAATAGACTTTACCATTTCCTCTTTAACCGCATCAGGAAGGACCTTTGTCATATCTGTTTCAATGAATCCCGGTGCAACTGCATTGCATGTGATTCCTCTGCTTCCGAGTTCCTTTGCAACAGACTTCGTCATACCGATTACGCCTGCTTTGCTGGCTGAATAATTCACCTGTCCCGGATTTCCGTAAACACCTACGACACTGCTGATATTTACGATACGTCCGTAACGTGCCTTCATCATCGGACGCGCTGCAGCCTTCATCATATTGTATGTACCCTTAAGATTTGTTGAAATAACAAGATCAAACTCTTCTTCCTTCATCTTCATAAGAAGATTGTCTCTTGTAACACCTGCATTGTTTACAAGTATATCAACCTTACCGAAAAGCTCTGTTGCCTGCTTGAAGAGATTCTCTGCATCTTCTAAAGATGTAACATCAGCCTTAAATGCAGCGCCCTTAACACCTTCAGCTTCAATAAGCTTAACAGTTTCCTCTGCTGCATCAGCGATAACGATATCACAGATAATTACATTTGCTCCCTCTGAAGCAAGCTTAACACTGATAGCACGGCCTATTCCTCTCGCGCCGCCTGTTACTATGGCTGTTTTACCTTCTAATCTTTTACTCATTACTGCCTCCTGGTATAACATTTAACCTGATTTATAATCCGAGCTTCTCTTTCAGAACCTCAATATCTTCTACTTTATCTACCTTAATACAAGGAACATCAGGTGTAGTCTTCTGAACGAACTTTGAAAGTGTATTTCCCGGTCCGATCTCCACAAAAAGCTCAACTCCCTGATCAACCATATATCTTATCGAATCATCCAGATACACACTGCTCTGTACCTGCTTAACGAGAATATCTGAAATCTTCTCATCATCCTTCTTAGCGCTGCCGTATGAATTAAATACAACAGGGATATTCATTTCGCCGAAATTCTCCGAAGCGAATCTCTCGCGGAGAGCTTCACCCGCCGGCTTCATAAGTGAAGTATGGAAAGGACCGCTTACCTTAACAGGAAGGCATCTCTTAGCTCCGAGTTCCTTAAGAACTTCAGCAGCTCTGTCAACTGCTTCCGAATCACCGGATACCGTAATCTGTCCCGGACAGTTAAAGTTTGCAGGCTCGGCTATAAGACCTTTATCTTTAAATTCCTCATTAACCTTTGCACAGCCTTCCTTAACCTTATCCTTATCAAGTGCGATAACTGCGATCATCTTACAATCACGTCCCGCAGCTGCTTCAACCATTGCCTTGCCTCTATATGCCACAAGCGGAATAACCTGATCCTCAGTAAATACACCTGCTGCATAAAGCGCCGAATACTCACCCAGCGAAAGACCTGCTGCAATATCCGGACGTATTCCCAGTTTATCGAGCACCTTTGTGACACCTACAGCAAATGCGACCATACATGGCTGTGTATTTGCCGTAAAGTTGAGTTCATCTTCCGGTCCCTCAAAACATATTCTCTTTACATCAACTCCGAAATCCTTATCAAAGGTTTCCTTAAATTCAGGATACGCCTCATAAAAATCCTTGCCCATTCCGACATAGTGTGCACCCTGTCCTGCGTATAAAAATCCTATCTTCATTCCTGTCACCTCAGTCAGTCTGTATTAAAGATTGATAACTACTTTTTTAGCATCCTCATAGAGCGTTTTTAAAATGTCTGCCACCGGACGGATTTCCGTCAGCTGTCCGCAGACCTGTCCTGCCATAACAGAACCGTTCTTAACATCACCGTCTACTACCGCACGTCTGAGTCCACCGAGCGTGATCTGCTCAAGCTCTTCTCTCGAAGCTGCCTGAGCCTCAAGCTTCAGATACTCTCTTGCCATAGCATTCTTGATGATCCTGACAGGAGCCTGAAGACTTCTTCCGGTAACTGTTGTGCTGTTATCTCTGGCTCTTATAAGTTCATTCTTATAATTCTCATGAATCGGACACTCCTCACTTACGAGAAGACATGTACCGATCTGTATTCCGATTGCTCCGAGACACATTGCTGCTGCAAACTGACGTCCGTCGGCAATTCCTCCTGCTGCGATTACAGGTATATCTACACTGTCAACAACCTGAGGAACGAGTGTCATCGTTGTCATATCACCCACATGGCCGCCGCTCTCGCCACCTTCGGCTATTACAGCATCAGCGCCCATTTTTTCCATTTTTCTTGCGAGTGCACAGCTTGCCACAACAGGAATGACTGTTGCGCCGCTTGCCTTCCAGGCTTCCATATATTTACCCGGAGAACCTGCTCCTGTTGTGATAACACGTATATTCTCTCTTGCAAGCAGATCTGCAATATTATCAACATCAGGATTGAGAAGCATAAGATTAACACCGAACGGCTTATCGGTTGCACGTCTTGCATCCGCAATCTCCTCTTCGATCCTTGCCGCATCATATCCGCCCGAAGCTATAAGGCCAAGACCACCTGCTTCTGAAACTGCAGCAGCAAACTTACCTGTTGCAATATTTGCCATTCCACCCTGAATGATGGGGTATTTAATACCTAACATTTCATTTAATAACATTTTTTCAACCTCCGGAACCTGTTGCCAGATCATCTATCTATTGATCATTTTTTTCTGTTTCTGACAAGTATATCTATATCTCTGAACTTACGATATCTTTCCTCGGCTATCTCATCCGGACTCATGGTCATGAATCTCTTCAGTTCATGCTTCAGTCTCTCATCGATATCCTTGTAAACCTTTTCAGGATTATGCTGCATACCGCCGAGCGGCTCTCTGATCACATCATCTATAACACCGAAACCGTAAAGATCATCAGCAGTAAGCTTCATGAGATCACACGCTTCGGCTGCTCTTTCGGAATCCTTCCAGAGTATGGATGCAAATCCTTCAGGCGAAAGAACCGAATAGACCGCATTTTCAAGCATATATACAGTGTTTGCGACACCTATTGCAAGTGCACCGCCGCTCGATCCTTCTCCTGTTACAATAGCAATAACAGGAACCTTGAGTGCGCTCATCTCCGCAAGATTGGTGGATATCGCAATACTCTGGCCGTTTTCCTCAGCCTCGAGTCCCGGATAGGCACCCGGTGTATCAATAAATGTAATAATAGGTCTCTTAAACTTCTCTGCCTGCTTCATCATCCTGAGAGCCTTACGGTATCCCTCAGGACCCGGCATTCCGAAATTAAATTCTATATTTTCGTTTATGTTTTTACCTTTTCTATGTCCGAGGACTGTAACCGGCATTCCATGAAAAAGTGCAATTCCGCCATAAATGCTCTTATCCTCTTTACCGATGTAATCTCCTCTCTGAATAAAGAAATCATCGAACAGTGCATTTATAAAATCATCGACCTTTGGTCTCTTCATATTTCTGGCGAGAAAAACCTTATCATGCGCAGTCAGATGTTCAGCCTCTTTACTTACCGTCTCATATTCCGACGAAAGCTGACGGATAAGCACCGTATCATTCTTATCCTTTGCTTCTATTATGCCTTTTGACAATTCAGTAAGTTTTTCGTCAATCTCTCTGATAGTCATTTTCTTTTCCTCTGGTTATGTTGTTCTGTTACTTGTGAAGTCTGAGAATCTGTGCAAGAACAGTTCTCATGTCTCCTCTATCTACTATCTGATCCACAAAGCCATGATCAAGCTGAAATTCAGCTCTCTGGAATCCCTTCGGCAGCTTCTGTCCTATCGTCTGCTCTATAACTCTTGGGCCCGCAAATCCAATAAGTGCTCCGGGTTCAGCAAGTGTTATATCCGCAAGAGTTGCAAAGCTTGCACTTACACCTCCTGTTGTCGGATGAGTAAGAACCGAAATATAGAGTCCTCCGTTTTCACTGTATTTCTTAACAGCGGCAGATGTCTTAGCCATCTGCATCAGTGACAGGATTCCTTCCTGCATTCTTGCGCCGCCGCTTGCCGTAAAAATGATTATCGGAACTCCGAGTCTTTCAGCAGCCTCAAAGCTTCTGGTAATCTTCTCCCCTACAGCTATACCCATGCTTCCCATAAGGAACTCACCGGCCATAACAGCTACAACACATTTGTTTCCTTCTATTTCACATACTCCTGAAAGCACACCTTCATCAAGTCCGGTGTCATTCTGGAGTTTTTTGATCTTTGAATCATAATCCGGATATCCAAGCGGATCCAGTACCGGAATATCAATTTTGAGTCTTCTGAATGTTCCTTTGTCGGCGAGTGCTCTCACACGTCTGAGTGCCGAAATCCTGCTGTGCTGTCCGCATTTCGGACATACATACAGATTCTTCTTCACCTCTGACAATGTGGTTACAAAGTTACATCCGGAGCACGTAAAGCTTTCATCGCTTTCCGGCTCCGGATTTGTATCTTCGTCACTATACTTCGCCGGTTCCATGAACTCTACAGACTCCTTGGATGCACTGCTTTTAACCACAGTACTTTTCTTCTTTCCAAAAAGCTTCATGTCCGTCCTCCGAAGTTTTGTCTTACTTATGCTCCTCTACGTAATCTACAAGATCCTGAACTGTCTTGATGTTTGGAAGGTCCTCATCTGAGATAGCTACACCAAGGTTCTCCTCGATAGCCATTCCAAGCTCTACTGCATCAAGAGAATCAGCATCAAGGTCATCTGAAAGAGATGCCTCAAGAACTACCTTGTCCTCATCACAATTGAGAACATCAACAATAATTGCCTTGATTTCTTCGAACATTTCTAAAATCTCCTTTTTCTTCATGAAGTTGTTTGGCAGCAAAAGAATATTTAAAATTCTTTAACTATCGAAGTCTATTATAGACATGTATCCTGATATGTCAATAAAAATATTTAAAATTTTTTAATCACTTGACAAACCCCTTCTCTCTTTATATTATTATTGTGGCGATGGGGTATGTAGTTTTGAAAACTACGTCTTGTCATGTTAAAAACCTCATCTCTGGAGGATTAAATCTTCGTGAATAACGCACTTGATAATATAACTAAAGATAATTCCGGCGAGGCCGGGTTCGTCCTCACTCCCGAAGAGGGTATAGCCGGAAGTTTCATATCAACCGCAGTCGATGAAAACGGACTGCTGAAGAAGATTGCTTTTAAGGACGACGACAAATTCAATTTCGGATTTGATGTAGTGGATGTTCTGGCTCAGAAATGTCCCGATAAAGTCGCCATGATACACATCTCCCGCGAGGGTAAGGAACGTCGTTTCACCTTCCGCGACATGTATTACTATTCCAATAAAACAGCAAATTATCTGATGTACCTCGGAATCAAAAAGGGCGACCGCGTCATGGTCGTTGTTAAAAGACATTATCAGTTCTGGTTTATTATGATCGCGCTTCATAAGATCGGTGCTATAGCCGTTCCTGCGTCCTATCTTCTGACCAGAAAGGATTTTGAGTACAGATTCCGTGTTGGTCATATAAACGGCATTCTCGCCACTTCTGACGGCGATGTGGCCGAAGAGATTTCTAAAGCAGCCAAAAACTATGACGGACTGAAATGCAAGGTTCTTGTCGGCGGCGGCACAAGAAAAGGCTGGTCACATTACAACAAGGATATCCAGTTCTTCTCTTCTCATCTTAAGAGAAACGAAGAAACCGCCTGTGGTGATGATCCTATGCTTATGTTCTTCACCTCGGGAACAACATCTTATCCTAAGATGGCGATGCATAATTATAAATACCCTCTTGGTCACTATATCACCGCCAAATACTGGCATCAGGTTGATAAGAACGGCGTACATTTCGCAATAAGCGATACCGGATGGGGAAAAGCTGTCTGGGGAAAGCTGTACGGTCAATGGTTATGCGAAGCTACGATATTTACATATGACTATGATGAATTCTTCGGAAAAGAGATTCTCGGTCTTCTTGAAAAATATAAGATCACAACCTTCTGCGCACCGCCTACGGTATACAGAATCCTTGTGCATATGGATCTGTCAAAGTTTGATCTGTCAAACCTGAAAAATGTAACCACTGCCGGTGAGGCTCTCAACCCGGCAATCTACAAAAGGTTTTATGATTACACAGGCCTGAAGATCATGGAAGGCTTCGGTCAGACCGAAACGACTCTTACGATTGCCAACCTTAAAGGACAGGAACCGCGTCCGGGCTCTATGGGACGTCCAAGTCCTATGTATGATATTCATATACTTCGCCCCGATGATACGGAAGCAGATACAGAAGAAACCGGTGAAGTATGTATCAATATATCAAATGGAATTCCTAACGGACTCTTCATGGGATATTATCTGGATGAAGAGAAAACCAGATCCATCTGGCATGACGGATACTATCATACAGGTGATACGGCATACATGGATGCAGACGGATATATGTGGTATGTAGGACGTGTTGATGATATCATCAAGTCCGCAGGCTACAGAGTCGGTCCTTTCGAGATTGAAAATGAGATCATGAAGCTTCCTTACGTCCTTGAGACTGCGGTAACAAGCATACCGGATCTTATCAGAGGACAGGCTATCAAGGCTTCCATCGTACTTACTGAAGGAACAGAGCCGAGTGATGCACTTAAGAAGGAAGTTATGAAATATCTGAAAGCTAATCTCGCTTCATACAAGAGGCCTAAGATTGTTGAATTCGTGTCAGAGCTTCCGAAGACCTCAAGCGGCAAGGTACGTCGTGTTGAGATCAAGGAGAAAGACTGGAATACGGATGATGCAAAGCCTTAAAAAATAATTTCAAATAATTACTAATGACATATTAATTTCATAAGGTCAGCGTATTTAATTAGATCAGCGTATTTAATTAGGTCTGCGTATTCAATAAAGTCAGCGTATTTAATTAGGTCAGCGTATTCAATAAAGTCAGCGTATTTAATTAGGTCAGCGTACAGAAATGCCCCTGAGTGAGTATTCAATCGACTCATCTCAGGGGCATTATCTGTACGCTGACCATATTTATGCTTTAATCAGACTATATAAACAATATCATTATGAACTATATCATTACAAACATTTGATCATTATCATTTGCATCATCTATCTATTTTTGACTTATTCCAAATTTTCTGATCATCAGAATTCGTAACTTAATGTATATAACAATCACAGCTCCCGCTTCGACAATAGCCGCACATAAAAACTTAAACCAAAATATCGAACGATAATCTTTAGGTCTTGCATTAGCCTCTTTATCTGTCTGTAAATGATTTTCATTTGGATTTAAAGGCTCATATACCACTACAACTTTATCGCGTAATTTAACTTCGTCTATAGACTCAAACTCACCCGAATATGTAACTCCGTCCACATCAAAATTATAAGTAGCTATATATACCTTTTTATATCCTAATACTCTTGCAGACCCTAAATCAGACGTTTCAACCTTTTTTTCCGTAGTACTTAGCTGCTTAACAGATCCTTCAACTGCCTTAGGAGCATTGGCAGCATCATTTTTTACCGCTTTTTTTGTACCGGAATATATAAAGAACAAACTTATAATATAGCCACATATAAACAATATGTTAATGATGGTCAAAATGTAAACTTGAATCTTGTTGAACCAACACTTACAGAAAGTTTCTGATCATATGCGGCTTTTATCGGTTCTCTTCTGTAATCATCCAAAGTTACATGGTTGATATTCGGAAGCGCATTAGAACTCTGTTCAGTATAACGTAAATCTTTAGAATTATCATTTCCGTCACTATCTTTCAGTTTCATTTCTTTATCCTCCGATAAATATAGTGAGAAATAATTTATTAAAGATCAATATCCAGCTCCACAGGGCAGTGATCCGATCCGTAGATATCACTGAGGATTTTGGAATCTTGAATCTTATCTTTTATGCCGTCTGAAACGAGAAAGTAATCTATACGCCATCCGGCATTTCTTTCACGTGAATTGAAGCGGTATGACCACCATGAATATGTATCCTTCTTATCCGGATAGAGATACCTGAAGGAATCTGTGAAGCCGGCTGCGAGGAGCTCTGTCATCTTCTCTCTCTCCTCATCCGTGAATCCCGGATTATGATGATTTGATGCAGGATTCTTAATATCAATATCATTATGAGCTACATTCATATCACCGCAGATGATCACCGGCTTTTTCTCAGCCAGTCCCGATACATAATCACGGAAGTCTTTCTCCCATTCCATTCTGTAGCTGAGTCTCTTAAGTTCGTTTTGAGAGTTCGGTACATAGACTGTTATGAAGTAAAACTTATCCATCTCAAGTGTTATGAGGCGTCCTTCTTCATCATGCTGCTCTATTCCCATTCCATACTTAACGTTTATCGGCTCATGCTTTGTAAAGATTGCCGTACCGGAATAGCCCTTCTTCTTTGCATAATTCCAATATTGATGATATCCGGGAAGGTCAAGCTCCAGCTGTCCTGCCTGCAGCTTACTCTCCTGAATAGAGAAAAAATCAGCGTCTATATCTTTAAAGAAATCCATGAACCCTTTACCGGTACATGCTCTGATTCCGTTTACATTCCATGAAACAAATTTCATTACTTAATCTCCTATAAATCTAGCGTTCTCTCTGTCTGCTTCTCATATTTCTCTCATATCTATCGTGGCTTCTTTCTTCGCCCCTGTCACTTACTCTTCTTCTGCTTCTTCTCGGGATCTTTGCCACAAAAGATATCAGAAGTCCGAACATAAACAGATATCCTATTCCGTCCGAAGCCGCAAAGATATCGTCAACAAGTGAGTTTTCGAAGGTTCTGAGTGCAATCTCCAATACCACGAAGAAAAGCGGTGTAAATATCATCATCATTCTCGGTATCAGAAGCCTTCCGATCATTACGAAATACATGAAGCCAACAGAAACACCTACTATTCCAACCCAGTAATATACATAGAACGGAATCGAAACATAATAGAAAACACTTTCTACCGTAGAAATGATCTCCGCTCCCATAAGCCGCGTATTAAACAGCTCCCGATAGAGAACAGGAAGCATAACGCTGACTGCCATATTGAAAAGCATTGATATAGCTGACGCATATGCACCCATAACGAAAAGCTTTGCCATATAAAAATCAACCGGATATCTCTTTCTTCTGGCTGTATTTATAGCTCTTACCGCTCCTTGCACTCCGATAAGAAAAAGAGGTGCGGCAAGTGCCGTGATAAGTATGGCCAACCTGAAGCGTATGATCGGCATCTTAGCCCAATTGCTCTCGATAAGACCGTTATGGCTGTTTCCTTCGCCATAAGCAAAGAGAAGCCATGAAGCTGCCATATATAGTCCCACACCCAGCATTCCGGTAATTAAATTTTTAACAACCTTCTCAGCGTTTTTCATAAATTAAAACTCCAAAAGGGCAGCCGGTAAAGCGGCTGCCCGATATATTGTTTTTATCTGGTTCTTGTAAAAAGTCCTTGAGCATCACTGAGTTCCTGTTCATCCTGCATCGTAAATGTAACGAGCACCAGGATGTCTCCGCTCTTCTTTGCATAGCAGACTCTTCTGCCTGCAGGATTCTGTTCTGCGGGAATATCCAGACATGACCAAAGCTCACCCATAAACTTTACTCTTTTGACTCTTAAGTTATCATATCTTCCAAGCGCCATCTCCAGATATTCATCAGATGTTATCTCCGGAAAGAGTGTAACACTCGGATTGACATATGAAACAATGATATTTGAACCTGTCTTTTTATCATATGCTATACAACAATATGATGTTTCGGCATCCTTCGTGGTCTTATAACCGTACCAGAAGTTATTTACATCTTCAACAGAAAGTCCTGTTGCCTTCGCTACTCCTTCAGCATTATAGAAATCCCAATCGGTTTCGTTTATATTTATCACGAATCCTCCAAGGCCGTTATAATACACTCCATCACCGTATACACCCGCCTCGAGAGTCTCTGCATCGGAAACAGATGCCAGAATCTCTTCACTAATGTCATCAAGCGGTTCTGCATCATACATAAGCTCCGCATCACCAAATGTTGCATCTGTTACTGAAGCATTTTCCTTATTCGGATCAAACTTTGTATTATTTTCCGATTCGTTATGGAAGTCCGGAGAAACATATGGTTCCTTCTCCGGTTCTCCGCAGCCCGCAAGGGATACAAGGAGAATCGAGGCCGCTAAAAATGCTGCCGTCTTCTTCTTAAAAAAGAACATAAGCCCTCCCATTAATATGTTACTTCTTAGACTTTTTATCTTCTTTCTTATCTTTCTTCTCTTCCTTAGCTTCCTCTGCTGAATCACCATCATCTATTACAGAATCAGGATCTTCGATTTCAGCGATAGCCTTCTGATGCATCGGAATACGACAATTCTTGTTGTTACCGAACTCAACGATAACTGTCTCTTCATCCGGAATGTCGATAACTGTTCCGAAGAATCCACCGGTAGTCATGATAGATACACCCGGCTTAAGCTTTGTCATCATCTCATCTCTCTTCTGAGCCTGCTTCTTAGATGGCTTGATCATAACGAAATAAATCATTACAACGAAAAATACTATATAAAATACAAGCATTCCTATTCCACTGCCCGCAGGCATCTGTCCGGCTCCTGCATCTGCAGAAGAGAGTACTGTCAATAAATTCATCATAAATTCTCCTTAATCTTCTATTATTTGTCCGGTGACTTTTAGAAGCTTCTGCTTTTTATATTCCTTATAGCTATGCTTTTCTATAGCCTCCCGAATTTCCTTCAACATATTATTATAAAAGCTGAGATTATGCAAGACACAAAATCTCATTCCAAGCATTTCATCCCTTATCAGAAGATGTCTTATATATGCTCTTGTATACCTCCTGCATACAGGACAATCGCATGTCGGATCGAGCGGTCTTTCATCAAATTCAAAGCGTTTATTCTTCATATTGAGCTTTCCGAAATTGGTATAAACCTGTCCGTGGCGTCCATTTCTTGAAGGATATACGCAATCAAAGAAATCAACTCCTCTATCTACAGCTTCAAGAATATTTGCAGGCGTTCCGACTCCCATAAGATAGGTTGGTTTTTCAAACGGAAGATGAGGAACCGTAACATCAAGAATATGATACATTTCTTCATGGCTTTCTCCGACCGCAAGTCCACCTATAGAATATCCCGGAAGATCAAGCTCAGATATTCTTTTGGCATTATCAATACGGATATCATCTATAACTCCGCCCTGATTAATACCGAAAAGCATCTGTTCTTTATTTATAGTAGTTTCCAGGCTGTTCAGCTCATCCATTTTCACTTTACATCTCTGAAGCCATCTCTCGGTTCTTGCAACCGACTTCTCAATATAGCTTCTCTCCGCCTTGGCCGGAGGACATTCATCGAAAGCCATCGCAATAGTAGATGCCAGATTTGACTGTATCTGCATGCTTTCTTCAGGCCCCATAAAGATTTTTCTTCCATCAATATGCGAATTAAATGTAACGCCCTCTTCCTTTATCGCTCTGAGCTTTGCAAGCGAAAAAACCTGAAATCCGCCCGAATCAGTAAGAATAGGCCGGCTCCACGTAGTAAACTTGTGAAGCCCGCCTAATTTATAGATTGTCTCATCACCCGGTCTTACATGAAGATGATAGGTATTGCAGAGAAGAACCTCTGTGTCGATACTCTCAAGATCATCCATTGATACAGCGCCCTTAATTGCCGCCGCCGTACCTACATTCATGAATACAGGTGTTTTTATTACACCGTGAGGTGTTTCAAAGTCTGCCCTTTTCGCAAGACCGTCTCTTGTAATAAGTTTATACATTCATCTATTCTGCCCTGAGTGTCACATCCAAGGTAACCTTGTTGTACTTACCCATCTCGGATCTGTATACAACTATCTGGACAGTATCTCCCTCATTAAAAGTCTGAATTCTGCTCTTCAATTCTTCAACAGTATAAACTTCCTTACCTTCGATTTCAACTATAATGTCTCCAGCAAACATCCCTGCCTGCTCAGCAGGTGAGTTACGTTCAACCTCTTTTACATAGATTCCTTCAGGGAATCCGTAAATCTGTGAATACTCTTTTCCGACTTCAACAGGTTTAACTCCAATATACAGTTCAGGCTTCTTCTCACCCTTGATAATGGAATTTATGATTTCCATAGCTTTATTGATAGGAATCGAAAATCCCATTCCTTCAACCTTTGAATCAACATATTTTACCGAGTTGATACCTATAACCTTACCTTCGGCGTTAAAGAGTGCACCTCCGCTGTTACCCGGATTAATAGCTGCATCAGTCTGAATGTATCTTCCGTCGCTTCCTTCAATGGTTCTGTCAAGTGCACTTATATATCCTACTGTTACAGACTGACCGTAACCAAGAGCATTACCTATAGCAATAGCCGGCTCACCGACTCTGAGCTCATCCGAATTTCCAATATCCGCAATTGTAACCTTCTCTGTGGTTGACGGCTTCATATCACTGAACTTTACGGATACAACCGCAACATCTTCACTCTCGTCATATCCGATAACATCGGCCTTTACTATCTCACCATCCGAGAATCCTACATTTATCTCATCAGCAGATTTAATAACATGATAATTTGTTGCGATATAGAGAACCTTATCCGATTTACCGATTATGATTCCCGAACCGGCGCCTGTAGCCTCATCCGTTCCCGCACTGAAGAAATATGTATAATCCGTGGTAACCTTTGTTGTGATCGATACTATTGAATTTTCAGCACTTTCAACGATATCCGCAACATCATAGGAAATAGTCTGTGTTGAACCTCCCGTATTTACAGGCTGCTGTGATACAACATTCGCAGAAAGATCCGGATCCTCTTCAACTACACCTGCTTCCTTACTATTTCCAAATACCTTATTTGAAAACCTGTTTACTCCCTGAAATGTAATGCCTCCGACAAGTCCGAAAACCACTGCTGCAACCGCTGCCTTTGCAGCAAGCTTTCCGAAACCGCCTTTTTTAGAACTTTTTGGAGATGAGGACTTTTTAACCTTTTTTACAGCGTTCACAGACCCGGTACCGTTCTCAGGCTGAATTATCTGTCCCTGCATCATCGGTTGTCCGGATTGAGTATTATTCTTGTACATCCCCGGATCATAATTAAATCCGCCGTATCCTTTATTACCGCCATATTCGTTGTTATCCATTAAAATCACTCCTTACTGCGTTTGACATTTGTCTGTTATCATCTATAATTATGCTTATGATTATGATACGAAAATGTGAAAAAAGTGTGACGTCGACATTTCATATTTCTGAAGATATAATATATCCGATTTTAATACTTTTTTTAAGCTTTATTTAAGCTTTTCGTAATTTCAAATGTAATGCATTACGGAGGACAGAATGTTCAGAGTCTGGGGCAAAATCATAAAAGACAATCAACTTGTAAAAGACACCGTCATCGCGATAGATGACCCTGAAATGAGACGTACTCCGAAGGTCTATAAAGCACTCGAAGATATGTGCTACGAATTTGACCTTGCAATTCCGATCTGGCTTGAATCCAACAAGCGGGATTTCATCATGCATTCAATTACACGTTTCACCAAAGACAGTTTTATTGAAACCATAGATTTTGATTATCTCGAATTCAGAGTTATCGAGGATGAGTTCTGACAACCTATACATTTCCGAGGGGGACAGCTATGCTGAAGCTTGATAAAGTTAACATTAATTATGGCAGAAAAAGAATACTCAGCGATGTATCCTTTACAGCCGAAAGCGGACAGCTGATCGGTCTTCTCGGTCTGAACGGTTCGGGTAAATCAACTCTTCTTACAATAATCGCAGGACTCAGACGTCCTCATTCGGGAAGTGTTAAGCTGGATGATACCGATATCACTTCTCCGTCATACAGGAAAAACTTCGGCTATGTCACCCAGGAAACAGCTCTCATACCCGAACTCAGTGCACTGGATAATCTCCGGTTATGGACTCCGATGAAAAAAGATGAAATAATCAGTCTTCTTTCAAATCCACCTCTTTCGATTCTGAAAGTGCAGGATTTTATTGATGTTCCCGTACGTTCCATGTCAGGTGGAATGAAGAAACGTCTTCAGCTTGCAACAGTTCTTATCGGAAATCCCGAGGTCCTTCTTCTTGATGAACCTCTTTCGGCACTCGATATCCCGGCAAAGGAAGATATAATCAACTATATACTTGAATTCAGAAAAAGCGGCGGCCTTATAATTGCCGCATCGCATGATGACGAGCTTTTCTATGTATCAGACAGAATTCTCTTTATAGACAGCGGCCATGTTTCGCCGGTTGCTCCCGGTACTGATTACCACGGACTTTTAAGAGGGCGGATACATGAATAAAGGCCGTTTCGGAAGAGCCTGCAGAACAGTACTGCTGACAGGCCTTCACTATATTCCTTCAATCATACTTTATACTCTGGTCTTTCTTCTCACTGCAGGAATACTTATCTCTCTCGGGCGCAAGCTTCTGACTCACGACAGTACTCTCGGAATGGTAAAGATAGGATATTCCATCGAAGAAAATTCAGCACGTAACGAGTTTGCTCTTAATATTGTTACCGGCATGGACAGCTTCCGTGAATCTGCAGAGCTTATTGAATACCCTTCACGTGAAGAGGGAGTGGATGCTCTGAACCGCGGAGAAATCGCCTGCCTTATTTTCGTTCCCGAAGGTTTTATCGATGAACTATTCGGAGATCCTGAAAATGCAAATGGCATGGAGGTCCTGTTCCGCGATACAAAGACCATGGAAGGTCATCTGATAAATGATCTTCTTCAGTCCGGTGCAAACATACTCGGAACTGCCCAGGGAGCTTATTTTGCACTGCATTTTACGGATATATCTCTGGAAATACCGGAGGATACAGCGTATGCTATCGAAAACTCTCTGGATACACGCAATCTCACTTATGTTCTCACAAGAACCGACCATTTTAATTATGAAAATTTCGAAGTACTTTCCGAATTCAGTATAAGACAGAAGCTCATCACTTCCTGCCTCATTCTTATAATGTTTCTTTCGGTATTCGTAGTCGCATATATCTACAAATTCCAGAATCCTGTAATGCAGCTAAGACTTAACTCGATAGGTTTCTCCCGTGCGGGATTCTTCACTGCAGAAGCGCTTTCTGTTGCTGTATACATCTATGGTATATACATCATAACCCTGACAGCTCTTATCATAGCCGGAGAAGACCTGTCCATGAAAGCCTTTTTATTCGGAATACCTGTCGTACTGATCTCCTCATTTGTGATTACTGTATTTATATACATTTTCAAGAATCCGGTAACGGCAGGGCTTTCAACACTGATCTTCACACTGATCATGATGTATCTTGCCGGCGGACTGATACCGACCGAATTTCTTCCTGCCTTTCTGCAGAAGGCTTCGGTCTATAACCCTTTTACGTACCTTATCAGATTCATGTTAAATGTTTTATGGAGATAAAGATGCAGCATTTTATCCGTTTCAAACTTATGATAAAGCGAACTCTTAAACAGCCGTTCTTCTATATAATGGCTGCTGTTCTTGTTATGCTCGCTATTCTCAGCCGCATCATACCCGAGTCCGAGAAAAGCACCTCTATTCCTGTAGCGGTTCTATGTCTTGATACTTCTGAGGATGCATCGGATACTGTCTCCGACATTCTGACGATGAATTCAATCTTTGATTATTATACTGTTTCATCTTCCGATGAAATGTATCACGATATTGCTTCAGGCAAAGCCGATTCGGGCTTTATCATCCCTGAAGATTATTACGCGAGCTGCACGTCATATTCTACATTACAGGATATCCGCATCATCGTAACCGATGGTTCGACTTTTCCGTCACTTGCGGCCGACGAGATATATTCTGTCATATTCAGATATTCTGCAGCAAGGATTCTCCGTGACACGATCGAAACCGAAGAAATATACGGCGAATACTCAGATAAATATACAACTGACGAAATAGCTGATTTCACATTGGAGAATTATGATCAGATTATTTCGGGAGACGGTATATTTCATGTAGAAGATATATCCGGCGGCAAGTACAATGAGCTCAGCATTAAACAATCTGTTGAGCTTCCCGTAAAAAAGCTTTCCGCTTTTTTCATTCTTACCGCTGCTCTTATAGGACTTCTCAACTTTATGAATGATAAGGAATACCGACTTTTCATACGTATGTCGGGCTTCGGACAATTCTTCATGAAGCTTTTTGAGATACTTGCACTTATGCTGCCTGTAAGTATTATTTCTTATATTGCAATACTTGTGGCGTGTCCGGATGAAAAGCCGATTTTGCTCCTTATGCATATGCTCGCTTATTTACTGATTGTATGCATTTTCTCTTTCGTCATAGGGCTCATAATAAGAAAAAGCACTCTCTTAAAAGGAGTGCTTCCGGTATATCTTATTCTTACACTTATCTTTGGTGGAATATTCATCGACCTCTCAGGTTTCAGTGCCCTGATCAGGATAATATCTGGTCTTTTCCCGACTTTTTATTTCTGATCCTGTTATCTGCAGACTGTTTCCCTGCCCAGTTCTTCGGATGAAACCCGGCCCTTCGTTGTATCCGTTATCTTTCTTAGGATATCTTCATCCTTATCTTCCGGAATATAAACAGTTATCGATATATCACTTCCATATTCCGTCTCAAAATCAGTTATCTCCTCTTTCTCAAGAAGAAATCTGATCTTATCATATTCCGGATAATCAAATCTGAAACATCTTTTTACACAGGATATCAGTTCGCCTACCTCTGCATTTGCCAGTGCCTCTTTTGCCGCATCAGAATATGCTCTTACAAGACCTCCGGTTCCGAGAAGAGTACCTCCGAAATATCTGGTAACTATTATCAGGATATTCATTATATCCGACCCTGTCACAACATCAAGTATCGGCTTTCCTGCCGTTCCCTTCGGTTCCCCGTCATCGGAAAACTTAAGTGCCGGATTCTTCTCACCGAGTGAATATGCATAGCATACATGTCTCGCATCATAGTATTTTTTTCTTGTCTCGGCTATCAGCGCCGCTGCTTCCTCTTCAGATTGTATCAGATGAGCTTCACCTATAAACCTGGATTTCTTAACAACAACCTCTGCCTCACCGCTTCTTACTATCTGTTTCATATTACCCGATCAGTATTATTTGAGCAGCTTCTTAAGCTCATCCATAAATGTATTAACATCCTTGAATTCTCTGTATACGGATGCAAATCTTACATATGCAACTCCGTCAAGGTCCTTGATCTTATCCATAACAATTCCGCCTATTACAGAGCTGTCAATCTCTCTTACGCCCATGTTGTAGATCTCAAGTTCTATCTCATCAACACACGCCTCAATCTTCTCAAGCGGAACAGGTCTCTTATGACATGAACGTATAACACCCTGCTCAATCTTTGCTCTGTCATAAGGTTCTCTGGTCTTATCTTTCTTTATTACCATAAGAGGAACAGTCTCAACCTTCTCATATGTAGTAAACCTTTTTCCGCATACATCACATTGTCTGCGTCGTCTGATAGCAGAATTGTCATCAGCCGGACGTGAATCTATAACTCTGGTATTTTCATCTCCGCAATAGGGACATTTCATGATTAGCTCCTCCTAAATTGATTTACATAAGATAACAATACAACTTTATCATAAATATTTTTAAGATTCAACGATTAATAGGCCTATAGTTGAAATCTTGGCGTAAATAAGGTAATATTCTGATTCGTAACCTCATAAACGGAAAACAGATTATTGTCGGAGAATTCAAATATGATACTCTCATGTCAGAACATAGCCAAAAGCTTCGGTGACACAGTCATCCTGAAAAATGTAAGCTTTAATATAGAAGAGCACGATAAAGCTGCGATAATAGGAATTAACGGAGCCGGAAAAACCACGCTGCTTAAGATCATACTCGGACAGCTCACTCAGGATTCGGGAAATGTTGTAACAGGCCGCGATATACGTCTCGGCTATCTCTCGCAGCAGGCTGCCGAGCTTCTTGACGCAACCGTTATAGATGCCATGAAGGAAGCAAAATCCTATATCATGGATATGGAGAAAAGGATCAGAACTCTTGAGGAGGAAATGAAGGATAAGGAAGGCGACGAATTAAACAGCATTCTCGAAGCCTATAACCGCCTCACAACCCGCTATGACAGAGAAAACGGCTATGCATATGAAAGTGAGATAACAGGTGTTCTTAAAGGTCTCGGCTTCAGCACCGCCGATTATGAGAGGCATATAAATACGCTCTCCGGAGGTCAGAAGATGCGTATCGCACTCGGAAGACTTCTTCTCTCTCATCCGGATATCATTATCCTCGATGAGCCAACTAACCACCTTGACATGCCATCCATAACATGGCTTGAGGGATTCCTCTCATCCTATCCGGGTGCTGTCATCGTAGTAAGTCACGACAGATATTTTATAGACAGAATATCAAACAAGATAATAGAGATCGATCAGGGTAATTCCCGTGTATATAACGGAAGCTATTCCTATTACAGTGAAGAAAAGGCAAAGATCAGAAAAGCTGAACTGAACGCTTATCTGAAGCAGCAGGCCGAGATACAGCACGAGCAGGCTGTAATCACAAAGCTGAAGCAGTTCAACCGAGAAAAGTCGATCAAGCGTGCCGAAAGCCGTGAAAAGAAGCTTGATAAGATTGAGCTTATCGATAAGCCTACAGAAGCAAGAACCGATATGCGTCTCAAGCTCTCTCCGATCACCGAATCCGGCGAGGATGTTCTCCATGTTGAGAATCTTTCCAAAAGCTTTGGAACCAACAGACTTTTCAGTGATATCGAGCTCGATATAAAGCGCGGTGATCATATAGCACTTATCGGCGGAAACGGAACCGGAAAAACCACAATACTGAAAATAATAAATCGAATGGAATCAAAGGACAGCGGAACCATTACTCTCGGTTCACGCGTCAAGATCGGATACTTCGATCAGGAGCATCACGACCTCGATCCGTCGAAAACAATCTTCGAAGAGATGTCGGATTCCTTCCCTGAAATGAATAATACCAAGATAAGAAGTGTACTCGCCGCTTTCCTTTTTACCGGCGAGGATGTATTTAAAAAAATAAGCGAGCTGTCGGGTGGCGAACGCGGACGTCTGTCGCTTGCAAAGCTCATGCTATCTCCTGCAAACTTCCTCATTCTCGATGAGCCGACTAACCATCTTGATATTCCATCAAAGGAAATCCTCGAGGATGCTCTGTCGGGTTATACAGGTACTATTCTTACGGTCAGCCATGACAGATATTTCATCAACAAAGTTGCAACCGGAATAGTCGAGCTCCGCAACAAGGTACTTACGGTTTATAAAGGAAATTATGATTTCTATGAAGAAAACCGTGACAGAATGTACGAACTGCAGAATAAAGATAACGAGAATGCCGATAACGGACTGAATGTGACCCGTCAGGGATTCTCTGTTGTATCTACAGAGGACTATGCAAAAGAAAACAAAAAATCCTCCAGAGAGGAATATGAAAACAGCAAAGCCGAGTACGCTCGTCAAAGAAAACTTGCAAACGATCTTAAGAAGGTAGAATCAGGGATTGAAAGATGTGAAACCCGAATCAGTGAGATAGACGAAGAAATGAACCGCCCGGAAAACGGTTCCAATGTTGCTCTTCTCACCGAGCTCACTGAAGAGAGAGAACAACTTGATGCAGAACTGCTTGATCTGTATGAAAAATGGGAAGCACTACAAAGCTAGTGCTTCCCATTTTGTATCTTATAAATATTGTTCTGAGTCTTATGTTTTATCTTGCAAGCGGAGTAGGATCCGGCTTCTTGTTATCCATCTTATCATATTGCTCAGCAAGTCTGTCTATCTCGCTCATATTTTTCATCACACCGATCTGCGGAAGTTCAAATTCGAATCCGCTCTGCTTCAGGAACTTATGAGCTATCATAAATGTCATCTCATCGAAGTTTACAAGGAACATATTATTTACGTCTTTTATCATCTCATCAACCGAATAATATGATTTGCCCTGTACGGCTTTGAATATCTGAAGATATGAATTTATAACTATCGTTCTCTGAACATTTATGTCGGATGCTATATCCATTACCGGAAATGCCAGAAGATATGCTCTCAGCCAGTCTGTACTTGACTTAAGCCATTCAGCCGGAACATTATAATCCAGTGACATATCATATATTTCCTTCTCCCAGTAATATGAAACATATGAAGCATTCATTATTCTTTCTATCTGATCATCTGTAAGTCTCAGATTATATTTTTTATTGAACTTGGAAACAATCTTGACTCTCCTGCCCGTAGATCTCGTGAGCTTATATTCCGCAGCAGCTTTGTCGTTCTTTTTTATTTCCTGATACTCTGTACTCTGCTCCCTCTTGGTCGCATTCTTCTTTCCGTTTGCTATGCCTTTAATTATAGAAATGATTATTATGAACGGTATGAGCGAACCGAATGAAGAAAAAAGTCCACCTACAACCGCTGCCATGACGATAAGAATTATAGATATCGGAAAGAACAGGAGCAGAGCTGCGATCAGCTTTCCCATTGTGCCAAGTCCGCTTCTAAACTTTTTTCTGACGTTCGGGTTATCCTTTCCCGAAACAAAATACCAGCATATAGCAGCAATAATAACTGTTAACATTTATAAACCTTTCAAAAACTATCAGTTAAAATATAACCTAACAAGTATATCACATTGTTTCATCCAGTACAATGCGAATACGTGTTCCGAGTTCGGTTCTTGAGAGAATTTCAAAATGCCCGTTATGCTTATCAACTATCCATTTGGCAATAGAAAGGCCCAATCCGGTTCCTTTAATCTCTCTGGTTTCATCGGATCTGTAAAAGCGCTCAAACATATGCTTTACATCTGCTTCTGCCATACCGATTCCCGTATCCTGAACCTGCAGATACTTCTGTCCCTTTTCATTATATCCTATCGCTAGCTTTATCTCGTCCTTCTCATTAGTATACTTTGCAGCATTATCGATAAGGATTCTGACTGCCTGCTTCAGAAGAGTTTCATCTGCATTTATTGTTATTTCTTCTTCAGGTGCCTTATATTTATATATATGATTCTCATCGATCATAAGTGATTCTTCATATATTTCCTGCATCATACTGTTAAGAGACAGTTCTTCTTTCTTCAGGATTGTTTTTCCGCTGTCTCCTCTTGCCAGGAAGAGAAGCTGTTCTACAAGCTTATTCATATGATCTGCTTCATGAACTATGGCATGTATGGATTCATCCAGAACCTCCGTATCATCACGGCCCCATCTTTCAAGCATATTGGCATATCCCTGAATTACCGCAATAGGTGTACGAAGCTCATGTGAAGCATCATTTACGAATCGTGCCTGCTGCTGATAGGTTTCCTTCATTCTTATAAGAAGATTATTCATGGCAGCCTCTATACCTTCAAGATCCTTATCCTGCAGCGAAAGAGGTGCTTCCTCTCCCGGCTTGATGCTTTCAATCGCCGACTCGATCTCGAGATACTTACTGCCGTCCGAAAGAGTGAGTCTGTTCAGCTGATCCGCCTTCATCGCAATCTCATTTATCGGCTTAAGAGTTTTTCTGATCCTTCTGTTTTCACGGAAAAGTCCTAAAAGGATCGTTGTATTCTGCAGAACAAAAAGAACTGCCATTGCTCCGATCAAATAATTCAGATCCGGGAAAACATCTGTCCTTAACAGTTCCTTGCCATCAAGATCATATACGATATATTCCAGCTCACCTTCCACAGTTACAACGGATCTGGTCCTCTCAAGTTCAAATCCCGCCTGACTGTGTGACTCCTGCATATATGCCCATCCTGTGCACATAAAAGCCGCAATAATCAGATGCTCCCAAAAATAAAGCTTCATCTTCTTTCTGACCAGCTGCCAATGAAGCTTTCTTGTGATAGAAGACATCCTCTTTTTAGCAGTCTTTTTTGACGATATTCTTTCTCTAGGGCTGCGCCTTGGGTTCTTTACATACTCTTCGTCCTGATCATCCTCTTCAATCTTAGCATAATCTTCGGGAATTTCCGGTAGATCCGGTAGTCCCTTAATCTTCTCGATTTCTTCCTGATCAAGATTCTCGGACATGTATGCTACTCCACCCGATTCAATTGTCTCAACTTTCTTTCTTCTCTTGTCGCGCATATAAAAATATCCTCATCCCAATCACAAAAAACAGGACATATTTTCCCTGCTCTGTAACATAAGATAACGCAGGTGTCAGAACTCCGATCTGACACCTGCCTCATATATCTATCCTTCACTCTTAATAACGTATCCGACACCTCTGACAGTCTGGATCATTTTTACACCATACTCATCATCTATCTTCGAACGCAGATATCTGATATATACATCGATAACATTTGTCTCGCCTACATAATCATATCCGCATACCTTTTCCAGGAGGGTATCGCGTGACAGTACAATGTCCATATTCTGAAGCAGCGTCTGAAGCATCAGAAATTCTCTGTTTGTAAGTTCTATCAGATGACCGTCATACTTTACTTCATGACGCGGTATGCTGAGAACAAGCTTCTCCCATTTCAGAACTCCCTCATCCTTTGCAGCTTCACTCTGAACTCCGGCACCGGAATTTCCTCCGGATGTTCCGTGCAGCTTCAAAGCAACTCTTATTCGTGCCAGAAGTTCTTCGATAGCAAATGGCTTGGTTATATAATCAACCGCTCCGGCATCAAGTCCCGAAACCTTATCCATTACCGCATCTCTTGCTGTGAGAAGAATTACCGGAACCGACTTCTCTCTCGAAAGTCTTCTCATAACCTCAAGACCGTTAAGCTCCGGCAGCATGATATCCAGAAGTATGAGATCGTAATCGTTCTCAAGTGCCATCTCAAGCGCTTCGTGTCCGTTTCCGGACTTGCTGACCTCATAACCGTCATGCTTCAACTCAAGCTCAATAAATCTTGCAAGCTTTTCCTCATCTTCTACCACCAGTAAATGTGACATTTCATCCACCCCTTGTATCAGTTTGTATTAATCGTTTACAGTTTGTCGAATTTTTTCTTTACATAGTCTGCAGCATCTGCGGCCTTTTCTATAAGCATATTTGCTTCCGAAAGCTTATCTCTTCCGACCAGCCTGTACCTCACTCCCATGAAAAGCGAGATTATAAAGACCACAATGCCGATATGCCATACAAAGAATATAATCAACGCAGCAACCCAGAGAGGTATCTTCATAAATTCTTCTCCCCTATGAGTAATGCTGAGGAAATTATTCTTAAGAATATCGATGAATATACAGAAAAGATGCCTTATCTTGCTTCCGAAGGATCTTGAAGTTTCCCTGTCATAACGTTCAACCTTATCCTTTACATTTTCAAAGGATGTATGCTCTTCACGATTTGTTGTTACAACTTCCTGATCCGGTGCGGCAACCTTTCCTTTTTTTTCCAGATAAACCATGGCATCCAGGAGATCCCCGTCGCATACCTTAAGAGCTTCAACAGCTTCCTCAAGTGAGACATCTGCTCTTTTTCTTAACTTTTCGGCTTTCTCCAACTCATTCATAATTATCTCCACTCTCTCAAACGACTTTTTCAAACTGATGATGTAAATATATCAGTATCAAATTAAATCGTCTTTTGAGAAAGATTAAAATTAGATTAAATCATCGAATATATTTTATAGCAAAACCTGTCATATGTGAAGTGACAGCTGTCATCTATTACGGACGTTTCCCCTGAATCACATAGACAGATCAAGTCCTTTATCTTTCGTCCAGAACCTGGAAGATAAGGAATTTCAGATAATAAGACATTTCATCTCCGGCCCAGAGTATCGGATGATCAGGTGCCTGAGTACGGAATTCGATCTGCCTCAGACGTTTATGTGCAGCCTTAGCAGCCTGTGCTATTACTTCAGTGAAAAGCTGCTGATCCATAAAATGTGAGCATGAACATGTAGCAAAGTATCCTCCGGATTTCACCAGCTTAAGTCCTCTGATATTTATCTCTCTATAGCCCTTTGCGGCTTTCTTTATCGTATCTCTCGACTTCGTAAATGCAGGCGGATCGAGTATTACAACATCATACTTTCTGCCCTCTTCCACATATTTAGGAAGAAGATCCAGAACATCGGCTACGGTAAAGATCATCCTGTCCGTAACGCCGTTCAGCTCGGCATTTTTCTTCGCTTCATCTATTGCAAGCTCAGATACATCCACAGCCTCAACCGAACCGGCACCACCCACAGCTGCATTAAGCGCGAAGGAACCTGTATGCGTAAAGCAGTCAAGTACCGAAACAGGTTCTCCATCAGCTGTTTTTCCTTCCGACAGCTTTCTGCAAAGCTCCTGCACTGCCATTCTGTTACCCTTCTGATCAAGGAAAAATCCTGTCTTCTGTCCGTTTACTATATCAACATGATACTTAACTCCGTTTTCGGTTATGGTAACATCTGTATCAAACTCTTCACCGATGAAGCCTTTACTTCGCTCCATACCTTCCTTGAGCCGTACCTTTGCATCACTTCTCTCATATACTCCGCGGATTTTTATTCCATCTTCAAGCATAAGATCCTTCAGGATTTCGATTATCCTTTCCTTCAGAATATCTATTCCGAGAGCCAGTGACTCAATCACAAGCACATCCTCATATTTATCTATTACAAGTCCCGGAAGGAAATCGGCTTCACCGAAGATAACTCTGCAGGACGATGTATCGATAACCGCCTTTCTGTATTCCCATGCAGCCTTTACTCTTCTGTAGAGGAATTCATCATTCATTTCCTCTTCAGCATTACGGGTAAGCATGCGGACCGTGATCTTCGACTTGGTATTTATAAATCCCCAGCCCATCGGATATCCGTCAAAATCTTCCACACGCAGGATATTTCCGTCCTTAAAGGAACCATCTATCCTGTCGATTTCATTATCATATATCCAGCTTCCGCCGGCCTTTATGGTACGTCCTTCACCCTTCTTCAGAATGAGGACTGCTTCGCATAGGTTGTTCTTTAGAATATCCATTTTTATACCTTTCTATTTCTTCAGCAGATTTTGGCGATGAATGGTTTATGATCAAACAGAATCATCTTAGAAAACAAGTTTTCACGATGCTTCTGCTTTGATCATAATCTGCTGAACAGTTATTACCTTGTTATGTTTCTTACCCACTTATATTTCATATAATGCTTATAAACCGCCGGTATCTTTACAAACTCATCAAGTGTGAGTATGAAAGCTACAACAAGTACCGGCAGCTTAAGTACGAAGGCTCCGATCATTCCCATCGGAACTACTACGCACCAGAGTGTTATTATATCACACCACATACCGAATTTGGTATCTCCTCCTGCCGGAAAGATTCCGCCTATTATCGTAGAGTTGAGCGAGCCTCCGATTATATAATAAGCCTGCATGAACATCATTATCTTCATGAAATAAAGCGCCTGCCCTTCAAGGCTTACAACATTTACGAGGATCGGTGTGATAAGCAGAAGTATCAGTCCCGATATCGCACCTATCAGAATTGAAAATCTGACAAAGCTGCCTCCGGCTTTCTTCGACTCTTCCAGCTCATCTCTTCCGAGCATCTGTCCGAGTATGATCGAAACACCTGATGCAACGCCCCAGCAGAAGCTGGCAACCATGCCTCTTACTATACTCGCTATCGAATTTGCAGCAACCGCATCACTTCCAAGTCTTCCCATTATAACCGAATACATTGTAACTCCGCCGCCCCAGCCGAGCTGATTCAGAAGAAGCGGAACTGTATATTTCCAATAATCCTTATGAATTATCTTACTGCATTTTGCAGGGTTCACTGTTTTTATAATATCCAGTGAGATACATTTCTTCATGAAGATAAGAATGATCATGAATACAGTTTCGAATACTCTTGCAATCACCGTTGCAAGTGCTGCACCCTCTATTCCCATTTCCGGAAATCCCCATAAACCAAATATGAGTACCGCATTCAGGAAAATGTTCAGCACTACGGAGAGAGAACCGATAAGTGAACTGAGTCCGGCTCTGTCGCATATCTTCAGTATTCCGAAGTAAACCTGTGCGAAGCCTCCTATCACATAAGAAAGCGATACCATTTTCAGATATCTTACACCGCCCTCGATAAGCACCGGATCATTTGTAAAAATCCTCATTATCATTCCCGGTGCAAACATAGTTGCCGCGGTAAAGACAACACCTACTATAAGTGTGTATCTCATGGTAACTGCCAGAACTTCCCTGACTGTTTCTTTATCGCCCTTGCCCCAGTACTGAGCTGCAAGAACCGAACAGCCATAAACAAATGCACCGAAGAACAGGCTGTATACGAAGGCAACCTGAGCTGCAAGCGATACGGAAGACAGGCTGTCCTTATCAATAAATCCCAGCATAAAAGCATCCGATGCCGAAACCAGCGACATCATCAGATACTGAAATGAAACCGGGAGAACTACTTTAAATAAATCTCTGTAAATCTTTTTCATAAATCAATCACCTTATCGGCGAGCTTCTCACGGAATCTTTCGTCATGCTCCACCATTATCATCGTCGGTCTGTAAGTTTCAATCAGTTTTTCTATCTGCATTCTCGAAAAAATATCTATATAGTTGAGCGGCTCATCCCATATATATAAATGCGCCTTGGTGAGAAGACTTGCAGCAATGAGCACTTTCTTCTTCTGTCCTTCCGAATATTCTTCGATATTTTTTTCGAACTGCACTCTGTTCATATCAAGCTTTTTGAGAAGCGTGAGAAACAGGCTGTAATCCAGATCCTTTGCCTTTGCAAAATCCTTAAGGCTTCCCGTTAGTCCCGACGTATCCTGACTAACATATGATATCACAAGACCTGACGCCACCTCAAGCGTACCCGAAGTATATATCTTTGAAACATCAGATGTTTCTTCAGCATCAGCTGCCCTCAGGATTGCCTTGATCAGTGTCGATTTTCCGCATCCGTTTTCACCGGCCAGAAAGAGTATCTCTTCCTGCATCAATTGAAAGGAAATCTTATCCAGTACATTTTTTCCGTCTTCATATCCGAGTGAAAAATCCTTCATTTCAACCAGACATTTTTTGTGATGCGAAAGCGGCATAAGCTTCAGATCATCAACTGTTTCGATATCCTTCAGCAGTCCTTCCTTTTCTTCAATTTCTCTGTCGATACGCTTTTCGAAATTCTTGACTCTCGACTGCATTTTCTTGGTCTTTGCTCCGATATAAGCTCTGGTTGAAATATTTCTGTCATGCTCCTTGATTGGGTCAAAACCTATCTTTGTATTTTCATTTTTGTCAGCCCATCTGCCGGCTCTGTCTGCAGCAGATCTGAGCTTACCTATTTCCTTCATATGCTTCTCGTTTTCGGCGATCGCATATGCATCCGCTTTTGCTTTGTTATCCTGCCAGGTACTGAAGTTACCCGTTATCACTTCTATCGATTCACGATTCAGTACCAGCATATGATCCGACACCGCATCCAGCAGATTTCTGTCATGCGAAACAAGTATGAATCCTTTCTTGCCTGACAGATAATCTCTTATTATATCTCTTCCCTTCTTATCCAGATGATTCGTCGGCTCATCGATAAGCAGGAACTCGTTATCTCCCGAGAAAAGAACCGCGATCATAGTTTTGGTCCTTTCTCCCTGACTGAGTGTTCTGATCGGTCTATAGAGAACTTCAGGATCTACACCCAGACTGTTAAGCTCACAGATTATCCTCCAGCCTTCAACTCCCGGCTTCCAGATCTCACTCAGCTCATCCACTGTTTTATCCAGATCTTTTTCACTCACAGGGTAAGGGAAATAATCAAAATGCTTGTCCGTGGATATACTTCCCTCATACTCATACCCTCCCATAAGAAGTCTGAGAAATGTTGTCTTTCCTTTTCCGTTTCTTCCTATGAATCCCGTTTTCCAATCTGTATCTATAGAGAAAGAAACCTTATCGAAAATATTATCAAAGCTGCCTTCATATCCGAAGGTCAATTCCGAAACTCTTAATAATGACATATAATTACCTCCTTGTAAAGCAAGACAGCACCGCAAGAATTAATCCTTGCGGTGCTGAAAAACCAAAGTAAGGCACTGATATGCCACATATTAATCGAATACACATATAGAATTATTTCTTGCATGGTGCAGCCTAAATAGAGCATAGCTCCGGTTAACTGCTAAACTTAAATTATCTGCAAGAAATATTTCTCATTGGTATCCTCCCTTTTGTCATAATCTTTTTGTAGTATAACGGGACAGTTCATAAAATGCAACTATTTTTTTACTGTCTTGAACACTATTTAATAATCAGCCCGATGACCTATACCTTTTTTACAAGCAGTTCGACCACAAAGCCATTATCATTATAATATTCTATTCCGCCTTTCTGTTTATCCATATAAAGCTTTACAAGATACATTCCGAGGCCGTAACCTGTTTTATCTCTTACATCACTTCCTCGATAATATTTCTCGGTAATAAGCGGCAGCTCTTCCTCCGGAACTCCCGGACCATTGTCGCTGATCTTTATCTTTATATAATTTCCAGCCTCTTTATTCTCTGACTTACCGCCTTCAACCGTAATCTCACTGAAATTTACTCTTATATCGGTATCTGCATACTTGCGAGAATTGCCTATTATATTATCAATAACCTGCTCCATCCTGATCCTGTCTAAAAATACAAGACATCGAGGTATATGATTCTCCAGGATTACATTTCCGGAATTTTCCGTTCGTCCAAGATATTCTTCGATAAGTGCCGAATTTTCTTCCTTTACGGAAACCTCAATCTTCTCAAGCTCTTCAAGTGTTGCATGAAATATATTGCTTACAAGCCCATCGATAAGATCTGCCTTCGAAGATATTATCTGAACCTTATCAAGCATATTGGAGGCATCCGGATTTCCTTCTTCTGCCTTCTTCATAAGCTGCATATCAAGCACCTCACATGCAGCCTTTATAGTAGCAACCGGGGTCTTGATATCATGACTGAGCGCTGCCACCAATTCCTTTCTGGCTTTCTCGGATTCAATTTCTCTTTCCCTCGATGCCCGAAGTGCTTCCCTCATCATATCAAAGCTTTCCGTAAATGTACCGAACAGATTCCTCTTATGTATCGGAAGCTCGATATCCAGATTGCCCTTTGCAATCTCAGAAGCGAATTCATTCATTTCATTAACAGGTTTTATAAGTGTAAAATATATTAAAAAAATAAAGCAGCTTCCTACGATCAGAATCACTGTCCAAAATGTGATCACCAGCCGTTTGATCTCATTATTATCTTTTTCGTTTTCAGAATAATGATCATTCCAAACAACCTTACCGATGTACTCTCCATTAGGCGATAAGTCCAGTACCAGTGCCCCTTTGGAATAATAATCCGTAAGTTCGAGGCTGATATTTTCTGTTTTCAGAACAATATCACATTCATACTTTTTCTCAAGTTCTTCAATAGAAGCTCCTGCTTTATAATCATCACTCAATTCATAAAGCAGATCATTGAAGTAAACCATATCTCTCTCTTTATATTTCTTCTGTCCGAAGGTAACGAGAAAGATTACCAAGGCAGCTGCCATAAGCAGTATAAAAGCCGCAAGTATCTTACCAATCCATTTCATTTCTATGTCCTAATATTATGCCGACTGTTTCCGATTTATAGGATACGTTCTGACAGGATCCCGGTTTCTCAAAAAATAGAAATCAGATCAGCATAATTCAAGTATATATCCTGTTCCCCATATCGTCTTGATCATCTCCGGATCATTGGGGTTATCTTCGAGTTTCTCCCTAAGCTTTCTGATATGAACATTCAGAGTTGCATCTGAATAGAAGCTGTCACCCCATACTTCATCAAAAAGAGTTTCTTTTGAGACTATCGTATTCTTATGTTCATATAAGCATCTGAGTAAAGAAAACTCTTTAGCTTTCAGAGAAATTCTTTCTCCTTTAAGAACGGCAGACATGGTAGCCTCATCAAGACGAAGCAGATCGGAATCCTCCGAATCATCCTTTACAGCCGCTACAGTTTTTCCGCTTTCAGTCTTTTCTTTCAGAGCATTTAACTCTTCTACTTTCTTCAGGTTAACCCTTACCTTCGCCAGAAGAACCGATAAGCTGTAAGGCTTCTTTATATAATCATCTCCTCCGATACTGAGTGCGACAAGAACATCATCATCACTCTGTCTTGCACTTATAAAAAGAATCGGAAGATTATACTTTTCTCTTACTTTCCTGCATACCTCAAATCCACTGCCATCTCCGAGGTTGATATCGAGAAGCATGAGATCTACAGTGTTATCTTCCAAAAAACTATAGCATTCCTCAGAACTTCCGACATAAGCCGTACTAACATCAAACATCTGAAAATATTCAGCTGTCATTTTGGCGAGATCTGTCTCGTCATCAACTATCAGACACCTATAATGCATTTCTTCACCTTTTGTTTCAATATCTGTTATGTACCTTTTCACAGAAGCACATAATATCTTTCAGCTTAAGCTCCGTACCATCATCCAGGATTACTGTTCCGCTCATTTTGCCGAACACCTGATGCTGATCGGACACTATCACTTTATAATCAAGATTTGCAGCTCTGTCAAGAACAGGAATAAACTCTGTCTCAAACCTTCCGTCTGATGAAGTAATCTTCCACGGATCAGTATAACCGCTTTCCGGAATATGAAATGTTACATCATCCAGTTTATGAGCTATTCCATCATAAAAGATTACATTTTCGGAAGCTGCACTCGTATTACCGAATCCGTAACCGATATTGAATCCAAATGGTTTTCCGTCAATCTCGGAATTGCCCGATCCCCAGAACCATGTATTATCGTATGTCCATACACCGCGTCCCCAGTCGAGTGTTCCGAAATTCCGCGATGGATTAAACTCATATCTCTTGTCACCGAGCTGCATATAACCCGATGCACGCATACAATTAATCTTCTGATTATAATAAAAATGTTTCTTCTTATCCCATGGTGTAGCGATCACTATTGTATCCATCTCGGGCTGTATAAGTGTGATGTCACATTTAAATGTTTTACCCTCAAAGAAATCTTTAAACTGACATCTGATCCTTCTCATTCCCTGCTTCGCATCAAAACGCATCCGAAGTCTCTTATCGATATATTTCGAAACTCCTACTTTTGAAGTAAGCGGAAGCCGTGTCTTTCCCATAGGAAATGCATTCAGCACGGTTTCTGTATGTTCCCATGGCTTAAGACCGAACTCCAGAAGCGACACAGACTGAAGGCCTATATAACCATCATCCGAAATGGTAAATGCCGCTCCAAAACGATCACTCATTACTATATAGTAATCCCACTCTTTGAGTCGCCATTTGGGAGCCTTTATCATACTCCGCTTATACTCCTGAACCATAGTCCTAGACCATCCGGGTTCTCTGAGATTTCCAGATTCATCCAGCAGCATTCCTGCTTCAGTCACTTCATGATTTCGCCCCATATCATACCCCTTTACGATCATTTACCACAGATACCTTCCGGTAAATATTTTATTAATCACTCTGCTATGTCTATAAATCGATCAGATCGGTCGACTTAAGGACATCACTATATGTGTAATTAATCTTTCTGTCGATCTGATTATCATTTACTTCTACCTTGTATCTTCCGTTTTCAACCCGGTAATCCTCTTCCTTTATATAGGTATCTTTCTCAAGAGAATTATGTATTTCTGCCCTGGTGTCTACGTTATGAAGCAGTACTTTCGAGTTCTCGTTATATCCGCCGAACATAATCGCTTTTTCTCCGGATGATTCAACTCTTAAGGAAGCAAGACCAATATCAATGTCAGCACTTCCCTCCAAAGATCCTATACATGTTGATATTTCTGCTCCGATAACGAATTCCGCAAATGAGTCATTCAGTTTAAAGCTTGTTGAAGCTTCACCTATAGAGCCTACTCCGACGAATTTTCTTCCGTCTCCGTTCACTTTAAAGAAACACTTTTCCATCTCGACTTTGGTCGATCCGCTGATCGAACCTACCGCTGCACCCTCGGATACCGAAATATCTGTTTCAATCGAACAATTTCTTATCATTATTGATGAATCAGCATATAACGAACCCACTCCAACACAGTAGTTTCCGTTTATGTTTAACTGGTAAACTCCGCTCAATATGGATATATTTCCACCAAGTCCGGAGCCTATTCCGACTCCCGTTGTACCATTGCTCTTAATTGTAAGCTTTCCGTCCTGAAGAAATGTAATATCACCGTGTTTTGAATCCTTATTGTTTCCTATACCGAAATATTCCTGCGAGTCCACATCTATCAACAGATTTCCGTTACCTTCAAGTGCGAAACGTGCTGACTCCGGAACGAGTATTCCACCGTCGTGAAGTTCATTATGACCTTCTACTATGCATACTACATCTGATTTATCACCAAGTTCTATGACTGGTCTGTTCTTCAGATTCGACAGATATACATTTTCCAGAGTAATTCTTCCCTTATAACCGGCTTCTATACGGATATGCAGATTGGTCTGAAGTGAGGGCATTCCGACTATGGTAATATCCTTATAGACCATACCTTCCCGGCCGATAACAATATCCGTGCATTCATCCTTCTCAAGAGAAAGAAGTGATACCCTGTTTGTTTTTCCGGCAATATATATCCTCTTTGTCTTTCCGTCAATGCGTTCCTGCTGATAATCGCGTATTTCGTTTATTACATTTTCATCTATCTTTTCAAGGAAGAACGGCACCGGCTTAGCTGTATAGAAACCTTGTATCAGATCAACTCCGAGATGAATGACCATCCTCATTTCTTCCGTGGTTTCTACACCCTCTGCAAGCGCCTTGATTCCGCTGTCATGACAGAAGTTTATTATTTCTCTTACGAAATGCTGTTTCTGCGGTTTGTTCTGAATCTCACCCATAAGCGATCTGTCGATCTTGACGTAATCCGGCATATATCTGAGGAGATTATTTACATTGGAATATCCTGTTCCGTAATCATCAACCGCAACTTCTACATTTACTCTATGGAAGAATTCCTTGAGTCTGCCCAGATCATCATCTTTAAGCTCTGCCTCTTCGGTAAGCTCAACAACAACTGTGTTCGAATTCAGAGAAAGCTTCTTCTCTATCTCACTTTCATCCTTTACCCTGACTCCCGGAATACTGTTAATAAAGACCTTTGCATCACCGATCTTATCTTTATTCTTTTCTATTATCTCCAATACATTTTTAAAGGTTGCACTTTCAACATCGGAAAGCCTGTCCATCATTCCCGCATACTTTATGATTGTAAGGGGCGGTACATTTTTACTGGTATCGGATCTCATAAGTGCTTCATATGAATAAATACTTCCATCTACCGCACTTACGATCGGCTGGAAGAAATATCTGAGCTGGTTGCTGTCAAGTATATCTCTTACTGCTTCATAATCTTCCTTCTCTTCATCTGTAAGACTATCGTAAGCTGTCTCTGTCTTATCGAATTTTCCGACCTTGAGCTTATCAAGCTTATCCTTAGTTGCCTCAAGCTCGAGATACCTTCTCAGCGATTCGAAACCTCTGGATACCGTGCCGAGCCATTTTCTATATACCTCATCATAAACCCTCGCCTGATTCTTATAGCTCACTACCGCATATCCGAAGCAATAATCTTCATAGAAAACAGGATTGAAGAAATATACCGATGGCTTATCTCTTCCACGCGAAAGATCCGGCAGCATAAGAAAGCTGTCAAAGCTCTCATCAAGTCCTACCATATCATCCATATGGTCGGACGTATGTCTTATAGCATGTATCATCTTGCCCGGATAGCCTTCGTTTTTCGGAAGCGACTTACTGCCCGAAGCCATATATTTTACTCCGTTTACGAGCATCAGATTAAAACTGTCTGCACCCTTTATCTGATAAGCATACGAATAAACCGTACTTATATAATCCATTACACTTGTCTGATTAAGCAGGTTTTCGAACATTGTATTAAAGATAGACTCATAACCCTCTTCATAGATCACGGTATCCCACTCGGATCTCTTCATGCTCCAGGAAGGCATATTAATATCCTGGCATCCGCAGCTTTCGCCTATCACTATTCTTGCTTTACCTTCGAACTTCTTCAGCTCTTTGGAAGCAGCTATATCTAAAACGCATTCCAATGCATATCTTCCGAATTCTTCAGCCGGAGAAATGTATGAGGTCAGAGATTTCGGACTGGTCTGTCCTTCAGGTGCGGAATCGCAGCCCAGGACGATCATATCTTCCGGAACTTTTATGCCCTTTGAGAAAAGTGCCTTACAAAGACCGATCGCCATCTGATCATTCGCGCAAATCACAGCCTCCGGAAGCTTTTTACCACTTGCATACAAGTAATCAAGACACTGCTCACCGCTCTTATACCAGAAGTCACCCTCTATGATCCTGTCAGCAGGAACTGTAAGCCCATGCCTTTGCATTTCTTCCTCGAAAGCTGATTGTCTTTCCTTGGAATGCCTGTGCCATTTCTTACCTGTAAGAAATGCTATATCCTTACATCCATGAACCTCGATAAGATGTTTTGTAAGTTCGGCAACCGGAGTAAAACCGTCAATAAAAATACTCTGATAGTATTCACTTTCCTTATCAACTACTATTACAGGCCCCTTAAACTTCTCCTTCAGGCGTTTTTCAAGTTCTTCAGCTGCATTTGCAGTCTGTATAGTATCTTTAAGAATTACAATTCCATCAAAAAAATCAGGACGCGCAAGCGTGAAGATATTTGAATCACCTTTTTCACGCTCAACCGTATCCTGATACTTTTTAAACATGGCAAAAACACAGACGTCCATGTTATATTCAAATGCCGTCTTGGTAAAACCTGTTATAAACCTACTCTGAAAATATTCGTCAGGTTGTCCGACAAATAAAGCTAACCGCTTTCTGCTTTCTGCCATATACTTATTCTCCCCATAAGAATAGAGTAACTGCCGTTTATTTATTTTACCATTTTTAACATTTTCTTACCATATTTTTCTGCTTATTTACGAGAAAAAAGCAATATATATAATCTATTTTATAAAGCCTGCATTTTTAAGAAACCTCACTTCCATTTTTAGAAACATCACACAAAACCTGTTCGTTTGTGTGAGGCTTCAATCTGTCAATCCTCATTGATCATCTCAACCGGATGAAGGCGTCTTACCTTGAGTCCCGATAAACATGATGCAGCAAGAGCCACCGCAAGTATGCCCACTGCCGAAATAAACATCCAGGTTATCGAAATATTAAAATCAACATGCTTTATGCTGAAGAGTGAGAATATAAGTAACGTCAGCTTTGATCCAAGAAACTGTGACAGCGCAGTACCTATTATCACTCCGAGCAGTATAGCCGGTACATTTGACATCATAATCTCCGCAATAAGCTGTCCTGATGTCATGCCAAGCGCCTTGCTGATTCCCATGCCTCTCCATTCCTTAACTATCTTTGCTCTGATAACCAGTGACTCCACGAATAATACTATAAGTACAGTTACAAGTGCGATCACTATGCAGATTGCCTTCATTGCTACAGTGACTATTCCCATTGTCTCTTCCATCTGCTTTGACAGATCTATTATATTGAAGCTGCCTTCATGTCTTTCATCTATTATATCTACTTCCTTCTTCAGCTCATCATAGGTTATGCTTCCGTCAGTTGTTATTATGCTCTCGTACATTTTCGAGCCGGTTATGATCCGTTCTCCTGCCTCTTCAGACATATATATGCCTCTGCCCATGCTGTCCATTCTCTGGTAGATTCCCGTCACGATATAATCAGCCTTTTTCTCACCGAATCCGATCTCTACAACATCACCGCATTTTACTCCCAGATCTTCCGACACACCGTTCGTTATCAGAATCTCATTATCATGCTTTGCTTTTCTTCCATCTATCAAAGTAAGGTTAGTAGTATTCTCAATATCATCCATGATAAATGATTTTACACTCTGATCCTTATCTCCGTAACTTATATTCAGATCCAGGGAATAAAATGAAAGAACATTTTGAACGCCTTTAATCTCTCGGAGTTCACCGCCTATATCCTCCTGCGACATAACGTCCATCATTCCGTTTTCAAATCCCAGAATATCTATAACCTTGCCCGGATCCTCACCGAAGTTTTCATACATCCCGAACCCTATCAGTGCTGATACTGTCAGTATTGCAACGATTATTACCATTACTATATTTCTTCCGAATCCGCCAAATGTATCCTTAAGAGACACAACCATCGGAATCGGAAGCGGCGTTCTCTCAAATGTAAAATAGTTTTTCTTATAATTATGTGTAGTTAATCCGCCTCTTAAAGCATCCAGCACCGAAACCTTCTTATAAGTTCTGCTGCTGATCCTGCTTACCAAAAGTATTACAGCTGTAGGGATAACTATAGTCATTGCCGCAACCGGTATATTCGCCGGCTGATTCCACTCCACACCTGCCGCAAGCTCCATTACTGCTGCGAATTTATCAAATGTGCATATTGCCAATACTGTTCCGAAAACAGCTCCCAAAGCTGCGACCAGCATTACCTGAAATGACATCGCCCCTCTGAGTTCTCTTACTGTATATCCGCTTGCTTCAAGTATTCCCGTATTCTTCATATTTCTCTGTATGAAATTACTGATACTGAAGGAAATGATCACAACTGAGATCACTATTATGACTACTGCAAAAAGCATAATGATCGACATTATTATAAGAGGAACAAACTGTGATCCGCCTCTCATCATCTGCCAGTTAACGCACAGATAATCTGTATATGCTTTCTCCGGATGCTCTTCAATATAAGGTTTAAGAAGTTCCTTATAACTGTCTGTTATCTCCTTCTCCAGATTCAGAGTCGAATAATCCTTTGTAAGATATGACTCATCCATCACACCCTTATTTTCATAATATGATTCAACTAATCCCGGATTTTCCTCTTTCAGCTTTTCGGTCATTTTTTCTGATATAAATACATAATAAACCGTAATATTCACCGACGAACTGAAGTACGGGTCTGATACATATCCCGCAACATTAAAGTCATAAACATTATCTCCAATTTTTATATTCATAGTATCTCCGACCTTATAGGTACTCTGAACATAATAAGGAAGCAGAATATCATTATCGTTATACTTTGCCCCTTCAGGCAGATCATGCTCATACTTTGGTTTATCAGCCATGCTATGGACTATAAACTGGTACTGGCCATAATTCTCATCCTTTGCGTTCTTATGATCAACATTCATCATAAGACACGGTGTACTTTCAAAATCTATTATGTATCTATGTCCGCGCACTGCTTTCTCTATACATTCGAGTTCTTCTTCGGAAGCATGACTGTACAGAATAAAATGTGCTCCGTCACTCTCTTCAAATCTGCTGTCATATACCTTACCTAAACCCAAAATGGCAGATCCCGCATCAAATATCAGGAATGCTGCGATCATTGTAAGTAAGAAGAGGGTTATCATATCGCCCTTCTGCTTTTTTATATTGTTTTTAGCGATCATAAATAATCTATACATAACTTTACCATCCCATTTTCTGTAAGAAATCTTTTAATCTTCTGTTTCTTTCCAGAGCCTCATCCTTCTTTGGATTACTGTCATCCTTATAATCACCTGCATATTCTCCGAGATATATCTCATCAGCTATAACTCCGTCCGCCAGATATATGACTCTGTTTCCTCTCTCTGCCGCACTCAGTGTATGTGTTACCATTACGATACTCTGTCCTTCATTATTCAGATCCGAAAGGATGCTCAGCACATTTTCGGTATTCTGAGAATTAAGTGCTCCTGTAGGTTCATCGGCAAAAAGTATTTCAGGATCGTTGATGACGCCTCTAACAACCGCAACTCTCTGCTGCTGTCCACCTGAAAGCTGTGTCGGGAATTTTCTTGAATCTCTTTCACTGATCTCAACCTTCTCAAGAAGTTTCTTCGCCTTAGCCGCAAGGGCATGTCTATCCTTGGATCTGAGAAGTCCCGTTATCATAACATTATCAAGTGCACTCATTGAATCATTCAGATAATTCTGCTGAAATACAAAGCCTGCATGATTTCTTCTGAAAAGAGCGAGCTTATCGTTTGAAAACTTGGATATCTCAATTCCTTTATCTGTATCACTGTATTTTTCATCCTTTTCTGCATTTTTCGACTTACCTGTCTTCCCGGTTTCTTCTACATAATATGTAACTGTTCCGAGCGAAGGTCTGTCCATTCCTGAAAGAGCATAAAGCAGTGTACTCTTGCCCGATCCGGAATTTCCCATTATCACGGTAAAGTCTCCTTTATATATAGAAAGATTCAGATTCTTCAGAACATGCTGCTGTACTGATTCATTAGAAAATGTTTTCGTCAGGTCCTTTGCAGTAAGAATCACTTTCTTATTATCCATTTTTTCGGATTTCTTTTTTGTTACGTTCTTACTTTCTGATATTCGCGAATCCACTTTTGATTTATTATTTCTTTTTTCCTTCATTTCAATACTCCTGTTTGTATTTTGTAAAAAACGAAATCATCAAATATGATTTTTCAATTTACATATATCTTTCAACTTGTTATCCAAAGTATACAATAATCTATAATGATAAATCTTTATCCAACACCTGTTTAATCCTTAAATAATTCTAAATTATCATCCGCTTTCATCCTCTCATTATATATTTTTGTTTTATCTATTTTGAACATGACTAATTTCACAGAATAGACACAAAATTTGTCCGATATCAAAAAAAACGCCGATTTTTCTGATGTTTTGTCTATATTGAATAAAAAATCGAATTTTTCCGTTTTGTCATTTTTTGTGCAGTTTGTATATTATCATGATTGTTTTTGACAATTCCTACAAAGATGATCAGAAACGCAATTTTCGTCAAACAAATAGCAATTTTCGAAAAGCAAAGATAAAAACTTCGTGATAAACTTCGGTCTCGAAATGACGAAAAGAAATAAGGGAGGAATTAAGAAATGAAGAAAAGTTTTGTAAAGACAGTTTGCGGTATTGTTTTAGCAGGTGCTATGCTTGCAGCTACAGGATGCGGAAATACATCATCTTCTGCTTCTGCAAATAACTCAACAACTGTTGTTGAAGAATCAAACGGTGAACAGTTCGAGGCAACATCACTTGAAGCAAATCAGGTAATGATCCTTGGAAAAGTTCTTGACATTCCTTTTAATTATAGCAAAATATCAAAGCAGCTTTCTCTTAGAGATGAGATGACAGAGAAGTTCAACGTAAAGGTTCCTGCAAGAGGAACACTCGGAAATGTATTCCTTGATGTTGCAGGTTATGAAGGATCATACGTTGAAGTAACTCTTCAGAACACATATACAACAGATGAGCTTCCAAAGCTCTGTAACGTATCAGCTATCAAGGTTTCAGCAGAGCATTGTCCTGCAAACGTTGTAACTCTTCCTTCAGGAATCACAATCGGTTCATCAGCATATCAGATCACAGGTCAGTATGGCGATCCTGATAAGACAATCGATGAGAAGACAGGCTTCCAGTATGTTTATGAAGTAGGTGATGTTACATATACATTTGCTTTCGATACAGATAAGGACGGCTTACAGGCAATTGAAATCGTTTACTCAGGAAACTAAGATTTTTCTGTAATATATATTTTCTAGTTCTACCAACATAACGGAAAACCGCAGCAGTGAACCTGCTGCGGTTTTTCTTTTATTTCATGATTATTTATGTGATTTATCAGCCTTATACTATGCAGCCTCACAGAATTAAAAATTCACATATGAAGCTGCAGGCTGTCAATTTCCGAAATGCAGTACATTCAGTAAAAGAATCCAGCTGAGACCGTAATATGTAACAACCGCTACAAGGTCGTTTACAGTCGTAATAAGCGGTCCTGATGCAACAGCCGGGTCAACCTTTATCCGCTTGAAGAAAAGCGGTATAAGCGTTCCTACGGCACTTGAAATCACCATTGCGATAACAAGGGATACTCCGATGCATCCTGATACTGCAAATGCAAAGAACCAGGAATTATTCTTAAATATATAAATATATAAACCGACTAATACAAAGGATATCGTTCCCAGAAGCAGTCCGTTACATAGACCGACTCGCATTTCCTTCAGAACCAGATGTCCCTTCTGACCGAATGTCAGATTTTCATCCATTAACACCCTGATAGTAACAGCCAGAGACTGTGTTCCGACGTTACCGGCCATGTCAAGTATAAGCGATTGAAATGCCATGATAAGTGTAAGTGATGCAACAACCTTATCAAATACAGCTACAACGCTTGATACGACCATACCAAGTACAAGAAGTATCAGAAGCCACGGAAGCCTCTTCTTCATACTCTGATTAAGAGGTTCCTTCAGATCTTCCTCCGCAATAAGACCAGCAAACATGGCATAATCCTCACCCATCTCATCATCTACAACTTCGATGATACTCTGTGAAGTGATGATACCCAGAAATTTATTCATATTATCAAGGACCGGAATATAGCTCTCCGAATAATCCTTCAGCTTTTCAATACAGTCATCGATAGACTCATTTGCATATACATATGGGAAGGATGTAACTATAAGCTCCTCCAGCGGAACTGTATTCCTTGCAATTATAAGATCTTTAAGATCTATCGCTCCGTAAAATTCTTCATTCTCATCAACTACAAATATAGTTGAAATGTTATCATTATCCTCTGCCTGATTCACCAGCGCTGTCATAGCCTGTTTAACCGTCAGATTTTCGCGGATAACGATACAATTTGTTGTCATATGACTACCGATCTCATCCTCGTCGAAGGAAGCAATCAATCTGATTTCCTTCTGTACTTCGGGATTGATCGAATCAATAATAAGTGTTCTCTTCTCCTTCTCAATCAGATGAAGAACATTTGCCGCAGTATCGGTCTCCATCTCGGATACAACCGATGCAGCCTTTCTGATATCCATCTCGTTCAGATATTCCGCAGCTTCATCCTCTTCGAAATATTCGAATATTTCCGCAAGCATGTCAGATCTGCAGATCCTGAACATTTTCTTACGCTCCTGAGCGGTAATCACAGAAAAAACGCCGGCAATATCATTGCCATGGTAATCCTCAAGCTTACTCATCAAAATCTTGGGAGCATTATTACTTCTTATGATCTCGAGAATTTCAGCCTCATAATCAGGCTTGATAGAAGAAACGTCACTTTCCGATAAAGTGTTTTCGATAATCTCGTTTTCCATCTCTCGCCTCCGATATTTTTTTGATATACGGCCATAGCCGCAATTCAGTATGGAAGCCAGATGAACAAACTCTGAAATGTAAAAAGCCCGTATCTGAATCGGTCAGATACGGGCAGTTATATCATGAAAAATCAGCAAACAGAATGAGCATGTATCAGTACATGGTCATCATCTGCTGTATTAAACATTTCCGCTCGCCCGTCTGACCCATGACTGTCACCGCTAACCATTCTGTCACCTCCTTTATAGTGGATTTCTATGCATAAATATCATGCTTATTTATTATCACACCTTAACATTAGGATGTCAATCAGAATGTCATTTTTACATCATTTCTCTTCTCTGCATCTGCTTCGAAAAATGCCTTCTGTGTTGCACCGATCATTCCCGCAATAATGCTGTTAGGGAATGTAATGATCTTTTTGTTGTATGCTGTTACATTTGAATTATAAAGTCTGCGAGCAGCCTGAAGATGCTCTTCAACATCAGCAATACTTCTCTGAAGTTCAATGAAATTGTTGCTTGACTTAAGCTCCGGATAATTCTCTGCAAGAATACGGATATCTCTGCTTAAATCATTCATCTTTCTGTTTGCTTCATTTCTTTCATTCATTGACATTCCGGAACGAAGACGGATGATATTTGCAAGAGTTTCCTTCTCATAATTCATATATCCCTTAGCAACATCAAGCATCTTTGTAAGCACATCATATCTCTTTGTAAGCGCTACATCGATTCCGGATAAAGCTTCCGATACCTTGATATCAGAAACCTTGATACTGTTTCTTACTCCTATTCCCCAGAAAATAGGAATAAAGATTATAACCAAAACCACAATTAAAATCATAATTAAACTTGACATAATAAAATCCTCCTTTAAATACTTTTAAACTACTTTGTAATAATCATCTGCATTATAATTATCATTACGTTCCGCATTCTCTATACTATCAATTACTCCGCTGCTTACTGCAGCCAGGTTATTCAAGTTATTCATGTTATTCATGTTATTCAGATTAACTCTGTTACCGCTGTTTGCTGCAGCATAATTGTTGTTATTTACATTTATATTATTTGCATAACCCGGATTAGCGTTAGCATAGAGGCCTCTGATCATAACGATTATATTTTTGATATCATTAATATCATTCTGTACCTTCTGCATTTCCTCTGGATAATTGATTTTTGAAAATACACTCTGCGGATCAAACGCATTATGAAACTGCTCATTTAAACCTACAAATACTTTATTTCCAACGATACTGATAGCCATATTTCTGTATCTTGTTGTAAGAGCCATCATATCTTCCATGAAGTGAGGTGTAAGAAGATAAAATGCATCATGCGGATTAAGCGCAAAAACATCGAATCTGTTATTGAATTCAACGCCTTCCATTTCAACTTTTTCCGGTCTTGCATACCCTTGCGCCCTGCCTCTGTATCTGAATGAATCAGTGAACATCTGCACAGAACTTACAAACTTATCCGGAAAATCAAAAACCAGCATCCTTCCTCTGAAATATGTAATAGTATGTGTCGACTTTCCGGTACTTACAACCATCTGAACAGTTACATCAGCCGATTCAAACGGAATTCCGTCAAACGTAGCTCTGAGATAATCTTCGGAATGGAATCTGTTTCCCATCATACATAGTCCAAAGCTTTTAACTGCATGCTCGTAAAAACCACTTTTCCAGTCATATTGAACATTAGCAAAATTCTCAACAAGCTTTCTCTTAACAAAAAGCTCCTTGTATTTTTTCTTAAAGTTCCAAGTCGCATTACAGATCAAAACTGCTCCGGCGCCTGCTGCGAGAAATGCTAAAAACAGAACAAATCCTCCGAATCCTGAGCCACTTCTCGTAACCATACTAAACATAAATATAAACAAAACCAGTCCGCCGATTATAAGTATTGTACCTGTAATAGCTCTTGATCTGCCTAAATCAAACTCATCCATCTTTTTATACAGCAAAGGATCATTATCATTTGAACCGTTAAATCCCTGAACACCCAACCTTCTCACCTCCTTTCTCAGCAACAGGTTAAGGAACAAAGGTCATTACGGAGCATTTTTAGAAACCTCTGTTTCCTACAAAAAAAAGCGAAACCCATTTGCAGCCGTTTAAACCACAAATTAGTCTCGCTTATTATTCACACTCCGGATCGGCTGTTTCCGATCGTACTGACGAATATGTGACCATGATCTGAACCACTGTTCTTAATCGTGTTCGCTACTCCCTAACTTATATGCCATGATATTATCATAAGCCCATTTCCTTGTCAAGATAAATCGGGCTCTTCTTAACGATGGTAAATCGGGCTCTGTTCCGCAATGGATCAGGTGTAACATTGGCAATAGATCAGACAATTCAGCACAATGATTTTATTATTCACGTGTAAATACTATTTTATCAAGTCCGATAGATTTCATCTCCGGATCATCAATACTGATGGTTATGGTCTTGTTGCTATGATCATAAGTACCACGTTCTCCGTCGTGCATACCTGAATCAAATGTTACACTGGAGCCGAAAAAGCTTATGGATCCACTTCCTGAATCCTCATAAATCATTTCACCCTTAAGAGCCACAGACATATATATTGTATAGGTTCCGCCGGTTACTGTGAGTGTACATTCACACTTCATCCCGGAAACCTGGGGACTACCACCGAGTCCCATTGAATCAATATAATCATTAAATGCTCTCTCCAGGTCATCTGACCTGTAAACTCCGTCCTTGTTGGCAAAGAATCCTGTTCTGGCCATAATCATACAGATTATAACTACTACCAGTGCCAGAAGTCCGCCTATTATAAGTCTATATGTCTTCTTATCAAGACTTCTACCACTGTTCTCCAATATCGTTGCATTGTTGTTAGGATCACCGTATCTGTCAGCATAGTATGACGGGGCAGCACCACCTCCATACTGTCCGCCTCCATAAGAAGGCTGAATCTTTTTAATCTGTTCTCCGCATATAAAACAGCTTTCCGAACCGTCCGGAATTTCACTTCCACATGATGGACAAATCATTTTTTTACCTCCACACAATTTAAAATTCTTTAAAGCCCCAATTGCACTTCACACATTTAAAATAATACCATAATCGGATAATCAAAATCAATCAAATCACTGCAAATTGGATTCTTTTCTCGCCTTATGCCATCTGAATACCGCTACTCCGATTATAATAATATATCCTATTATACTGAGTGTAACCGGTATTTCTCCAAGGAAAAGGATTCCCCACAAAGCTGCGAAAAGGACCTGAGTATAGTCAAACACAGAAATATCCTTCGCCGGTGCACATTTATAAGCCGATGTGATCCCGAATTGTCCGACTGCAGCCGAAAGTCCTGCCAGAATAAGAAAGATAAGCTGTTTCGGCTCCATATGATGATAATCGAAGATAAGCGCCGGAAGTGAAACAAGACATGAGAAAAGAGAAAAGCATAATACTATTATGGCAGTCTTTTCTCCCTTTTTTCCGAGTTTTCTGACAAATACATAAGCTGTTCCCGCACCAAATCCACTATATAATCCCGAAAGTGCCGGTATAAGCTGAAGATTCGTTCCTGATGGTCTGATGATAAAGACTGCTCCGATAAATGCTATTATCGTTGCCCATACGTCCGTCTTCGTAGGTTTTTCTTTAAGAATCGGTATTGAGAGAATTATTGCGAAAAAAGGTGAAAGCTTGTTTAGCATATTTGCATCGGACAGATCAAGCCTTCCGATTGCATAGAAATTAGCGATCACACCCGATGTACCAAAGACACACCTCATAAAAATATCAAATCGGTTCCCCTTCGCAACATAAAACCTGTCTTTATTTTTTATCATTGTCAACGCCGCTATAACAAGAGCAACCGCATTTCTGAAGAATACCTTCTGCATAGTCGGAAGGTTCCCCGACAGTTTTACAAAAAATGTCATAAACGAGAAGCCTATTGCCGCTGCGATTATATACATTATTCCTTTTACATGATTATTCGTACGTATTTCTTTCATATAATGCTTCTTTCTTTTATAGCTGTTATTTAGCACATAACAAGCATCATTTCTGAACTTCTTTCACCAATTATACAAGGATAATCATTTTACCCCGATTAGTCAAGTAAACCAGTATTATAGAATTTAAAAGTGTTGCCACTATATGTTCATTCTGTTATACTGTTACGGGCTGAAAACCGGATATAAATTCCTGTCTTGTTACAGTCAGATATTCTGTAATGATCAATGATACGGAAGCTTATATCTATTACATATATACAGGAGGAATGATCAATGGGTATGAATGTTGCATGTCTCGATCTCGAGGGAGTTCTTGTTCCGGAAATCTGGATAGCTTTTTCCGAAGCAAGCGGTATTCCGGAATTAAGGAAGACTACACGAGATGAACCCGACTATGATAAATTAATGAATTGGAGAATCGGAATTCTCAAGGAGCACGGACTCGGACTTAAGGAGATTCAGGATACTATCGCAACTGTAGATCCGCTTCCGGGTGCAAAGGAATTCCTTGATGAATTAAGGAGTGTTACTCAGACAATCATCATCAGCGATACATTTGAACAGTTTGCTAAACCTCTTATGGTAAAGCTTGGAATGCCTACACTTTTCTGCAATACACTTGAGGTTGCTGAAGACGGAACGATCACAGGCTATAAGATGCGCTGCGAAAAGTCAAAGCTTACAACTGTACGTGCACTTCAGAGCTGTGGTTTTGATACTATCGCTACGGGCGACAGTTTCAACGATCTTGCAATGATCGAAGCAAGCAAGGCCGGCTTCCTTTTCAGAACAACCGAAGCCATCAAGAAAGACTATTCACAGTTCCCTGCTTATGAAACATATGATGAACTGCTGGCTGCATTCAAAGGAGCTCTGTAATTATTTAATCTTAATAAATTAAGCAAATGCTTAGAAATACAATACCCCCATGAAACTCAGAACCGTTTCAGGGGGTATTGTATTTCTAAGCTGTTATTTTCAAATTTTATCAGATTAAATAATGTCCATCGCTTCCCGAATTGTAGAAACCGGGATTATCTCTATATCGCTGATGCTTTCGAGCTCGGAATTCATATTTGATTTCGGGATCATCGCTCTCTTATATCCCATCTTCGCCGCCTCGCGAACTCTCTGTCCGCAGGATCTCACTCCTCTGATTTCTCCGGCAAGACCAACCTCACCTATAATCACAAGATCATCTCCCACAGCTCTGTCACGAAAACTCGAAGTAATCGCACATATTATACCAAGATCTGTCGAAGGCTCTGCAACCTTCATTCCACCTGCTATATTCACATAGCAGTCACATCCCGAAAGTGATATTCCGCCTCTTTTCTCAAGCACAGCTATCAAAAGATTAACTCTGTTATAGTCCACTCCGACAGCAGTACGTCTCGGCATATTAAAGCTGGAATCGGCACAAAGTGCCTGAAGCTCTACGAGAATTGCTCTGGTGCCTTCAATAGTACTTACTACCACAGATCCCGAAGCACCTGCAGGTCTTCCGTTCAGGAACATCTGCGACGGGTTTGAAACGCCCTCAAGGCCCTTGTCGGTCATATTGAATACACCGACCTCATTCGTCGAACCGAATCTGTTCTTCTCGGCACGCAGAAGTCTGAAGCCCGCACTGTCATCGCCCTCAAAGTAAAGCACGCAGTCAACCATATGTTCAAGAGTTCTCGGTCCTGCAACCGTTCCCTCTTTTGTAACATGACCGACTATAAAGACAGCTACACCGAGTCTTTTAGACAGCTGAAGCATCCTCGAGGTCACTTCTCTTACCTGAGTTATGGTTCCCGGTGCAGAATCTACACCCGGTGCTTCCATAGTCTGTATGGAATCGATTATCACCACATCAGATTTACATTCCTCTATAGCAGCCTCTATGTTGTCGATATCGTTATCGCTCATAATGAGAAGTCTGTCATCATAAGCACCGAGCCTGACGCCTCTCATCTTTATCTGTGACAGGGATTCTTCACCTGAAACATACAGAACTCCCGCATTCTTCTCTACCAGATTGCGGCACATTTCCAGAAGCAGTGTCGACTTTCCTATTCCCGGAGCGCCGCCTACAAGAACCAGTGAGCCCTTGACTATTCCGCCGCCAAGCACTCTGTCCAATTCTCCGATTCCTGTCATTATACGTGTTTCTTCTGCCGAAGAAATTTCCTTTATACTTGAAGGCTTCGGTCGTTCCATAACACTGACTGTTTTGGAGCCTCTGACAGGTTTAACCTCCTGCTCAACAAAGGTATTCCACTCTTTACATCCGGGACACTGACCAAGCCATCTGCCGGATTCATATCCACATTCCTTGCAGAAAAAGATTTTCTTCTCTTTTGCCATAATTTAGTTTTTCTCTACAGTGATATCAACCGCTTCCTTATTCTCAAGCTCTACAGAAAGAACAAGCTTTCCGCCGAGATTTGTCTTCATCTTGCCGACATTAACGTCATTAACAAAAACCTTATATTCTGTTTCAGGTTCAAGCTCGAGTGTTATCTGTGCATCTCTGTCACCCTCTACACTCATCACAACCTTCTCACCGTTTGTCATAAAGCCGTGAACAGCTGTTCCCGGAACAGACTCATAAACGAAAAGTCCATTCTTCTCAAGCTTTGTAATTTCATTAAAGGTCTTTATCTTATAGCTGTCTCCGTTATAGTCAAAACCATCCTTCTTAGTCTTAGTGGTAAGCTCATAGTTACCGAAACTAAGTGATCCATTTTCTTCCTCACGGATAAGCTCCTCAATTACTGCCATTTTTTAATACCTCCTAAAGCATTTACACATTATTATTTCTTTGCAAAAACCACTTCTTCATTTTTTACTGATATTGTAACATTATCACCTTCGCCAAACTCACCTTCGAGAATCTTCTCTGACATCGGATCCTCGATATAAGTCTGAATCGCCCTCTTAAGCGGACGTGCACCGAATTTTCTGTCATATCCCTTCTTGAAAATGTAATCCTTCACCTTCGCTCCGAAGCTGATATGGATGTCCATATTCTTAGCAGCTCTCTGCTTCATTTCTTTAAGAAGAAGACCTGCTATATCTTTGACATTCTTATCGGTAAGCGATCTGAATACTATTATCTCATCAAGTCTGTTAAGGAATTCAGGTTTAAAGAGACGTTTAACCTCTTCCATAACACTGTCCTTCATTTTATTATGCTCATTCTCGAGATTATCTTCACCTGTTGAAAAACCGAGAGTCTTCGGTTCAACTATCTTCTGTGCTCCAATGTTTGAAGTCATAATGATGATCGTATTCTTGAAGTCTACACGTCTTCCCTTTGAATCCGTGATAACACCGTCATCAAGCACCTGAAGCAGAACATTGAAAACATCCGGATGTGCCTTCTCAATCTCATCAAAGAGAATAACGCTGTATGGATTCTGTCTGACTCTGTCCGAAAGCTGTCCTCCCTCGTCATAACCGACATAACCCGGAGGGGATCCGATCATTTTGGATACGCTGTGCTTCTCCATATATTCCGACATATCCACACGGATCATGTTCTTCTCATCTCCGAAAAGAGCCTCGGCAAGTGCCTTTGAGAGCTCTGTCTTACCGACACCGGTAGGTCCCAGAAACAGGAAAGATCCAATAGGTCTCTTCGGATCCTTAAGTCCGACACGGCTTCTCTTTATAGACTTTGAAACCGCCGAAACAGCCTCATCCTGACCTACTATCCTCTTATGAAGTATATCTTCCATCTTAAGGAGCTTCTGCTGCTCACTCTGCGATATTTTAGCTACAGGAACTTTTGTCCATACGGATACTATTTCAGCCACATCCTCAGGCTCAACAGTAAGCACCTCAGTTTCCTTTAACTTCTTCTTTTTCCGTTCATTCGCTGCAGCCTTCTTCAGCATCTCATGCCTCAGCTCATTTGCTGCCTCATAGTCGCCGTCAGCGAGTGCATCGGTAATAAGCTTCTCATAATCCGGCTCGATCTTTTCTCCATCCTTAAACTTCTTAAATGCACCGGAGAAAACTCTGAGTTTCTTCTTAGAAGCTGCTTCATCAATAAGATCGATCGCTTTATCAGGCTGGAACCTGTCATTGATATATCTCGTTGAATAATCAACTGCAGCAACTATTGCCTCATCGGATATCTTAACCTCATGAAATTCCTCATATCGGTTCACAATGCCGCGAAGAATCGCTGTGGTCTCTTCTCTGGTCGGTTCATCTATATTAACCGGCTGAAATCTTCTTTCAAGTGCCGCATCCTTCTCTATATGCTTTCTGTACTCAGCAAGAGTTGTTGCTCCGATAACGCGGATTTCACCTCTTGAAAGCGCAGGCTTAAGGATATTGGAAGCATCTGTCGTTCCCTCTGCTCCTCCTGCACCGATTATTGAATGCAGCTCATCTATAAAGATAATTATATTATCATTTCTCTTAACTTCATTAATGAGATTTCTTATTCTTTCTTCGAAATCTCCTCTGTATCTGGAACCTGCTACCATTCCGGATATGTCAAGCTGATAGATTTTCTTATTTCTCATATCCTCAGGTACATTTCCGTCTGCAATAAGAAGTGCAAGTCCTTCAACAACCGCGGTCTTTCCGACACCCGGTTCACCTACAAGACATACATTATTCTTCATACGTCTCGATAGAATCTGCATCACTCTGAGAATCTCATCACGCCTTCCGATAACAGGGTCCAGCTTGCCCCTCTCAGCTTCTCTGGACATGTTTCTTGCATATCTGTCCAGCATAGGGGTTGCTGTTGCTCCGTTTGCTTTACCGGATTTAAAGAGCTTAAAATCCTGTTCTGCAAAACGTCGGCCAAGGCCGCAGCTTCTTATAATATCCTTATACATTTTCTCTGTATCAAGATTTATGGATTCTATAAGCTTATAAGCAGCGCAGTCCTTATTCTTCAGAATTGCAAGCAGAATATGCCCGGTACCGACCACTGTCGCACCGAGCCTCTTGGATTCTGTATATGCATCCTCAATTATCTTTTCGAGCTTTGAGGAGTACTTCTTATTCCCGTCCTTTACATCCCTGTCTTCAGGATCATACACGAGTCTTATCATATCCATAAGATTATCCGGCTTCATACCGGCCCCTGTAAGAATCCTGTAGGCTACACCCTTATGATAGGTGCTGAGCGCAAACAGAAGATGCTGGGATTCGACATTTCTGTTCTTCATTTTCTTTGAAGCAGCTTCTGCCTCATAAAGAACCTTGACCAGAACGTCGGAAAACTTGTATTCTTTATTGCTCATCTATAGCCTTTCCTATATCATGTCGCATGTATTTGTTTTCAAAATCAACCCATTCGGTTGCCTTATATGCATTCGCTCTTGCCTCGAAAAGATCCTTTCCGAGAGCTGTGATACCGATAACGCGTCCGCCGTTAGTAACAATCTTACCTTCAGCATTGAACTTTGAACCTGAATGGAACGCGAAATATCCGTCCTTATCCTTGAAGTTCTCAAGGCCCTTCATCTCAAAGCCCTTCTCATAGCTTACAGGATAACCGTCTGATGCAAGCATAACGCAGACAGCTGCATTGTCCTCAAACTCAAGCTCGATCTGATCGAGTGTTCCGTCAGCACAAGCTTCAAAAACATCCATGATATCATTCTTAAGTCTTGGGATAACAACCTGAGCCTCAGGATCACCGAAACGTGCATTGTACTCAACTACCTTCGGTCCGTTTGGTGTAAGCATGAGTCCGCAGTAAAGAACTCCCTTGAAAGGACGTCCTTCTGCAGCCATTGCATCTAAAGTTGGCTGATAGATATTCTTAAAGCAGAACTCATCAATATCCTTTGTATAGAACGGACTTGGAGAAAATGTACCCATACCTCCTGTGTTAAGACCTGTATCTCCGTCTCCCGCACGCTTATGATCCTGCGCAGAAGTCATAGGACGGATCGTCTTTCCATCGCTGAAGCACAGAACCGATACTTCTCTTCCCGTCATAAACTCTTCGATGACAACCTTGTTTCCGGCAGAACCGAATTTAGAGTCGATCATCATTTCCTTAATGCCTTCCTTAGCCTCTTCAAGTGTCTGGCAGATAAGAACTCCCTTTCCGAGAGCAAGTCCGTCAGCCTTAAGAACATAAGGTGCATCAATTGTCTCAAGGTACTTCATAGCTTCATCAGCATCTGTGAATGTCTCGTACGCAGCCGAAGGAATGTTGTACTTCTTCATAAGATCCTTGGAGAATGCCTTAGAAGCTTCTATGATAGCAGCATTCTTTCTAGGTCCGAATGTCTTAAATCCCGCATCAAGAAATGCATCAGCAACACCTGCTGCAAGAGGATCGTCCGGTCCTACAACTACGAAATCTATTTCCTTTTCCTTAGCCAAAGCAACAAGCTTCTCACTGTCCATAGCTGAAATATCTACGCACTCAGCAAGCTCTGCAATTCCGGCATTTCCCGGTGCAGCATAAATCTTATCTACTCTGGGACTCTTCGCAACTGCCCAGGTAATCGCATGTTCTCTTCCACCGCCGCCAACTATAAGTACTTTCATAGTTTCTCCTTTATATATATAATCTTATTCTCCGTATTTAACTTCACCTTTTGCAATCATATCAATTGCTTTCGGAAGTATGATCCATTCAGCCTGCTCCATAACTCTTCTCTGGAGTACTTCAGGTGTATCTCCCGGAAGAACTTCTACTGCCTTCTGAAGAATTATCGGGCCTGTATCTGTTCCTGCATCAACAAAATGTACCGTAGCTCCTGTAATCTTTACTCCTCTTGCAAGAACTGCTTCATGTACTTTAAGTCCATAATAACCCTTACCACAGAAAGACGGTATAAGAGCCGGATGTATGTTGATAATTCTTCCCTCATATTTATCGATCACGATTTGAGGTATAACAACCAGACATCCCGCAAGTACCACGAGATCCGGAGCATACTTATCAATTGCCGCAAGAAGTGCTTCGTTAAAGTCCTTTCTCTCAGCATAATCCTTAGCTGAAACAACCTCTGCAGGTATCCCCGCCGCAGCAGCTCTTTCGAGAGCATATACTCCTCTGTTGTTGCTTATAACTCCGATTATCTCTGTGTTGGAAATCTCACCTGACTTTACCTTATCGATGATAGCCTGAAGATTGGTTCCTCCACCTGATACGAGCACAAGAACTCTTAGCATATGATTACTCCTTCTGTTCCTTCAACAACCTCACCGATTACAACTGCGCTGTCACCTGCTGACTCAAGAGCCTTGATAGTCTTATCAGCATCTGCAGGATCAACAGCAAGCACCATACCGATACCCATATTATATGTATTATACATTACGTGCTCTTCAACATTTCCCTTTGCAGCCATAAGCTTGAAAATAGCAGGAACTTCGTAAGAAGACTTATCAATCTTTGCTGTAGTACCATCAGGAAGCATTCTTGGGATATTCTCGTAGAATCCGCCACCTGTTATATGGCTTGCTCCCTTGATTCTGACACCGGCTTCTTTAACAGCTCTGAGTCCCTTTACATATATTCTGGTAGGTGTAATAAGAACTTCACCGAGTGTAGCTCCAAGCTCATCATAATATGTATTAAGTGACTCTTCAGTCATATCAAATATACTTCTTACAAGCGAAAATCCATTACTGTGAACTCCACTTGACTTGATTCCTATAAGTGTATCACCCGGCTTAATATCCTTACCTGTGATAAGATCCTTCTCATCTACGATTCCTACTGCAAATCCGGCAAGATCGTACTCGTCCTCAGGCATAAGTCCCGGATGCTCAGCTGTCTCACCACCGATAAGTGCACAATCAGACTGTACACAGCCTTCTGCAACACCACTTACAATAGTGGCAATCTTCTCAGGAATGTTCTTTCCGCAAGCTATATAATCAAGGAAGAAAAGCGGCTCACCGCCTGCACAAGCAATATCATTTACACACATTGCGACACAATCTATTCCGACTGTGTCATGCTTATCCATAAGGAATGCAAGTTTAATCTTTGTTCCGACTCCGTCCGTACCGGACACCAATGTCGGCTTTTCCATATTCTTAAATTTTTCCATAGAAAATGCGCCGGAGAAACCGCCGATGTTTGTCAGCACCTCACTGCGCATAGTATTCTTAATATGTTCCTTCATGAGTTCAACTGATCTGTAGCCTGCTTCAATATCAACTCCTGAATTCTTGTAATCCATTCCTTCTTCCTCCTTGGTATGGGTGTAAAATAATAAATCATTAAGTTATATGTGAACTGTTAGCAGGCGCATAAACGCTATTCATAATGACGGTGCTTCGCACCTTGCTGTCTCCTGCGGAGACACATTATTTCATATCGTTTATGTGACCCTGCTGCGCAGGGTTGTCATGAATCGAAAATCCATTTTAGAAAACAAGTTTTCACAATGGATTTCCGATTCATGACATCTGCCAAACAGTTACGCTTCGCTATTATAGTCTATTTCAAGACATTTTTCAAATACAGCATATTCCTCCGGAAAATGCTTTTTCAGGTTAAGCGGAGTAAACTTATCATTCACGAAAGCATGTGCTGTTTCAGCCTTGTGAACAAGCTCTCCCGTTCCGGCATTATATATCTCATACTTCATACGGAACCTTACTGCAGTCAGCTTTATAAGATGAATATGAACTTCGATGGTATCACCGAATCCAACACTCCTGATATATTCATCATGAAGCTCAAGAACCGGGATTATGATTCCTTTCTTCTCCAGCTCATCATATGCAATACCTACCTGTATCATATAATCAAGTCTTGCTTCTTCAAGATATCTGGCATAATTAGAATGATGAACTATATTCATCCTGTCTGTTTCATAATAATTTACTTTTCTTCTGTAAGGTACTGTCATGTCACACTTCCTATTATTACTTATTCCTCGTCTTTCTTTACTCCGGCAACCTCAGCACTTCTGTCCATAGTTTTGATGATCGGCTCTTTCTTTACAGGCCTCTCGATTTTGACGCCTGTCCTGTCAGGATTGATTATTTCCTTAGTCAATCCCTCTTCTGATCCGCTCTTATCATCAAATTCAATTGAAAGCTGCTGTTCTCTGACTTTCTCTTCAGATGCCGCCTTCATTTTTTCCTGATATAGTTCCTGTGACAGAAGACTTCCGAGTTCCATAATCTGAGTATATCTGTCCATCTTGCTGAGCTCTTCGAGATTTCCCATAAGCTCGGCTTTACTGTCACTCACTTCGTCTATCTTTTTCTTGAGAGTTTCAAGAATCCTTTTATATTCCTGCTCTATCTTTCCGTATGCATCATTTACCAAATGATCCACTTCCGTAAGCATCTCATCCGTATAAATAAGTGATGCGGCATATATATCATTTGCTGTTCTAAGAGCAGCCTTTTCATCATCGTTCAATTCAGCAACTCTGAAAGAAGAAGTCTCCCACGGAGCTCTCTTTGTAACTCTTATTCTGCTTGCACTCTTCTGTGCCTCATACTGGATCTTATCCGAGAGAAGCTTTGCTTCATTTATTATCTTCGCTCTCTTATCCGTTACCGCTCTATACTCTGCAAATTCAGTACTGACAACCTCGCTGAGTCTATCCAGAAGGTTTATCATAACTGTCTTATCCACCGCCACCTTATCCTTTGAAGCGGTAGGTCTTGCATTCATTATCTCGCTTCGCATTCTGTCGATCAGAATACCTGCTCTGTCATTAACTCTGCTTTCCATATATCAAATAATCCTTTAAAAGAAATACTTTTTTATCCCATTCATAACATACATACACATGTAATATAATGTTTCAAAAACACTGAGGCCTTCATACATATATACTTTAAAGGTCATAATAAAAGACTTCAGCTTGTTTCCCGACTTACTTCCGGCACTCATTCTGTATCTGAGAAGAGGCTGATCTATACCAACCGCAAAACTTCCATGGCGAAGAATATCCAGCCACATTGCAAAATCCTCATGCATTTCGCCTTCCGGAAATTCAAACCGCTCAGCAACGTCTTTTCTCATAATAACTGATGAACAGTTGATCTGATTGCCTCTCAGAAGCCTTTCATAAGTAACAATTTTATCACATCCGAAATATTTCCCGGTAAACCTGTTCGCCGAATCAACTATAGCCCTTCCCGAAAAACATATAACCGGTGCGATTCCTTTGTATTTATACTTTTTCATGACCTTAAGCTGTTTCTCAAGCTTATCTTCTCTCCAGTAATCATCAGCATCAAGAAATGCCACATATTCACCTCGTGCCGCACTGATGCCGAAATTCCTTCCCGCTGCCGCACTCAGCTTTTCATCAAAAGAATAAACTCTTACATTCGGAATATTCTCATTAAATGTTTTAAGCAGCTTTCGGTCAAGTGTTCTGTTATTATCTATCACAATCACTTCGACATCCTGATAAGTCTGATTAAGTGCAGACATCACAGCACGCCTGATTGTGTCATTGCCCTTATAACAGGGAATAATCACGCTTATCATATATTCTCTCCGAATCCGCGTTTATATAATTGCACATGATTGTACAGGATAGTATTATATCACAACTCCACTATTCTATCCACCATATGAAACAAAAAACCGATAACACAAATGTGTCACCGGTTTATGATCTTATTTAATTATCCTCTCTTGAGGAAATCAGGTATCTTGATGCTCTGCGAACTGCCAGTAGGCTTTACTGCCGCTGTATCAGCCGCACCTGCTGCAGGAGCTGCATCCTGAGCCGGCTGCTGTGACTGTCCGAGATTAAGCGGAACAGGCTGAGCCTTAGCCTTCTGTGTACCGAATGAAGTTGTCTTAACCGGAGCCTCCACAAAGCTTGATGAAGCAGGAGTCTTGATACCCTGTGAAACAGGAACTGAAACCTTGCTTCTCGGTGCAGATACTGCACTAACCTTTCCTTCTTCAAGGCCTGTTGCAATGATAGTAATGCTTACATCTTCACCAACTACATCATTATCAACTGTACCGAAGATGATGTTAGCATCCTCACCTGCAACTTCTGTAAGATATGTAATAGCATCGTATGCTTCAACAATTCCGACATTTCCTGAGAAGTTAACAATGATATCTGAAGCACCGTTAACTGTTGTTTCAAGAAGTGGTGAATCCATAGCAGCCTTGATTGCATCAACTGCTTTATTATCTCCGCTTCCGCGACCGATACCGATATGAGCGATACCCTTGTCACGCATTACTGTCTGAATATCTGCGAAGTCGAGATTGATAAGTCCCGGCTTATTTATAAGGTCTGTGACACCCTGAACACCCTGCTGGAGTACTTCATCTGCTTTCTTGAGAGCATCCGGAATACTTGTTCTCTTATCACAGATCTGAAGAAGCTTGTCGTTTGGAATAACAATAAGAGTATCAACGTTCTCGCTAAGTTTAGCGATTCCATTTACAGCATTGTTCATACGAGGCTTTCCTTCAAATGTGAAAGGCTTTGTAACAACACCGACTGTGAGGATACCGAGATTACGCGCAATCTCTGCAACTATCGGAGCAGCACCTGTACCTGTTCCGCCACCCATACCGCAGGTAACGAATACCATGTCTGCATCCTTAATTATATCATTTATCTCTTCTCTGTTTTCTTCAACAGCGCTTGCACCGATCTCAGGCTTTGCTCCTGCGCCAAGTCCCTTGGTGAGCTTCTCACCAATCTGAATCTTGGTAGTTGCACGGCTGAGCGAAAGTGCCTGCTTATCTGTATTTATTGCAATAAGCTCAACGCCCTCAACATTCTCGTCGATCATACGGTTAACAGCATTGTTTCCGGCTCCACCTACACCGATTACAAGTATTCTTGCAGGTGTCTTCTCGTCATTTGATTTAATCTCGAGCAAGGTTTTATCCTCCTTATTATTCCTCTCATATATAAAATGCACATAATAGGGCATTTTCAACTTACTATATAATATATGTTTTCTTTTAAAATATCAACTACTTTATGTAATCCTAATAAACTATTCATGTTTTCCAAAGCCATATATAGTACGCTTACTTCGACACTTTAAAACTTGCTGTCGAATTATCCTCACTGAATTCCTTCATATAGAGGACTCCCTTTTTGCCGTCAAGCCCCTCAAGGATACTTCCCAGATTCATCATCTGTACCGCCAGATTAGAACCGTCTCCGAGCAGCACTTCTATGTTGTTATAATGAAGAATTATCTCATCTTCCTGAGTAAACTGAATTCCATCGATCACAAGTCCGTACTTATATATAAGCTGTGTTATATTGAGGATCAGATTGAATTTCTTCTTATCTTCAAGCGGAAGTTCTTCGCCGTACTCCCAGCTTTTAACTTTTAGTCCCTTGATATACGGTACATTTTCAAATCTTTCAGGTGAGGTTTCAAGCACTATTCCGTCTTTATCAAAGTAAATGTAATTCTCCATATACTGGATACAGCCGGCAACAGATTTCTCATAAACCTGAATTCGTACTTTATTCTTATCAACATATTCAACTCCCGTTTTTGCAACGAAAGGAACATTACATTCGTTATCAAACTTAGATCTCACCATCATCTCAAGTGTATTTCCCATCTTCAGGCGAGCTTCATAATCCTTCTTGACCTGGTCTGCATCAGCCATATCACATCCAACCACTTCTATCTCCTTCAGCTTGAAGGTAGACAGATAGAATACCCCTCCGCCGATGAGAAGCAGTGCTATTAAAAATGTGATAATGAACTTTTTCATCCCATTGCCTCCAATTTTTCCTGTTCCTGAACACTTGTCGGTTTAATCTGTCTTGAAACCGAAAGCGCAATTCCTATTTCCAATAATAGGAATGTAAGTGATGAACCACCGTAGCTGATAAACGGCAGCGGCACACCTGTATTCGGAACAACGTTCGTTACAACCGCCACATTGATCACGACCTGTATTCCGATATGTGATAAAACACCTATTACTATAAATGCACCGAATTTATCCGGCGCTCCTTCTGCTATAAATCTGAATCTCCAGAGCAGCATTACAAACACCGCAAGGAGTCCTACCGCACCGACGATACCCAGTTCTTCACATACAACAGAGAAGATCATATCATTCTGTGCAAAAGGTATATAACCCATTTTCTGAATACTCTGTCCAAGTCCTCTTCCGAACATTCCGCCCGAGCCTATCGCATACAGAGCCTGCATTGTCTGATATCCGTTTTCTGTTGTTTCCGGGTTCAGCCAGGCTTCTATTCTGGCACTTCTATATCCTTTCAAACTTATAAAAAGTATTACAGCCAGTATTCCGAGTATCACTATCGGAACTATAAGTGTTGGTCTTGTAGTCGCTATAAACCACACGCACACTACTATTCCGGCACATATTATTGCTGTACTCAGGTTATCCTTAACGATAAGTCCGCAAACAATTGCCGGAATGATCATCAGGATTCCAAAACCTTTCAGGTTTTTCGTAAGCTCCGGATGATCCGAACACATCGCCGCCGAATAGATTATCAGCGTAAGTTTAGCTATCTCCGAAGGCTGAAATCCTATAGGTCCGATATAAATCCATCTCGTCGAGCCGTTAACCGAAGTTCCGACTATAAGAACGAGTACAAGCAGTACAATCTGCAGGATAGCTATCAATAATGCAAATCTTTTGAATCTCTGATACCTGTATCTCGAAAGCAGATACATAAATACCAGACCGATAAGCATAAAGATAAACTGTCTTTTAAAATAGTAGGCACCGTCTCCGTATTCGATATTCGCCATATAACTGCTGGTGCTGTATATCATGACAAGTCCGAACAGTGCCAGAAATAGTGTGAGAAAAAGTGTCGGATAATCAAAATATGTTCCTTTTGAAAATTTAGGTTTCCGTACGGCCACTATATTATCCCTCTATCTCATTCACATACTCCTTGAAGAGAGTTCCTCTTTCTTCATAACTCTTAAACATATCCCAGCTTGCACAGGCAGGCGAAAGAAGAACGTTGTCTCCGGGTTGAGCTTTCTCATAAGCCGTGATAACCGCATCCTTCAGAGAATCCACTCTGATGATGTCATTAAATCCGTGAGCCTCGGCACACTTGGTAATATCACCTGCTGTAGCTCCAATAAGGATAAGGTATCTTACCTTTCCGTCAAAAGCTTCTATCCATTCATCGTATGTTGATTTCTTATCATATCCACCCGCAATAAGTACGGTGGTTGTATCCATTGCCTGTATAGCCTTGATTGCGGCATCCGGATTAGTTCCCTTGGAATCGTTATAATACTTGACTCCGTTTAATTCTCTTACAAACTCAATCCTGTGTTCAACTCCCTGGAAGTTCTTTACAGTCTCTCTGATAGTATCAACCGGGATTCCCATATAAAATGTAATTCCTACAGCCGCAAGTACATTTTCCAGATTATGAGTTCCGAGAATCTTGATGTCACTTACATCCATTACTTCGATACTTTCCGAACCCTGTCTGATAACGATCTTTCCATTTGAAACAAAGACGCCCTCAGAAAGTTCCTCTATTCTACTGAACCAAATCTTGTTAGTATTTTCTATTGACGCACATCTGACTTTAGTCTCAGGATCATCATAATTCAGGATTATATAATCATTACTGTCCTGATTCTCAGCAATTCTAAGCTTAGCATTATAGTAATTATCGAGTGTATAATGTCTGTTCAGATGATCCGGAGTAAGATTCAGAACTGCAGATACATGTGGTTTAAACTCATGTACGGTTTCCAGCTGGAAAGAACTGATCTCTGCAGCGATAAGTGTTTTATCATCTGTAGTATCCGCATATTTTGTATACGGAAGACCGATATTACCGACAACAAGAGTATTATCTGTATGAGCCTTGAAAATCTCACCCACCAGAGTCGTTGTTGTTGTTTTACCGTTTGTGCCTGTAATAGCTGCAATAGTTCCCTTTGTATAATAATACGCAAGTTCAATTTCTCCCCATACAGGAAGACCTGCAGCTTCAACCTTCTTTACAAATTCCGCATCTGTCGGAATTCCCGGGCTGATAACAAAAAGGTCACTCGACTTAATTGTCTCTTCTCTTAATTCTCCAAGCTCTATACTTATTCTGTCTTTCTCTTCAAATTCTCCAAGGACCTTATCTGTATCAAGTTCCTTGTTCTGATCAAAAAGGATAACGCTTGCACCATGTCTCAGAAGAAGTCCCATTGCTGAGATTCCGCTTTTTCCTGCGCCCGCTACTATTACTTTATTAATATCCATCATCAGTCTCCTATATTCTAACCTTACGATCCTGTCCGATATATCTTTTCACCTTGGAAAAGGAGGGTACCGGCACTGCATAATGATAATGCTGTGCCGGTACTATGAACAAGACACGAAAATGTGAGATAATCGCTACCAATCCGAGTCATCTTCATATTCCGAATAATCTTCTTCATATGATTCTTCGTAATAATCCTCTTCGTAATAATCTTCCTCGTATGACTCTTCATAATCTTCTTCACCGTCTTCTTCGTCATCCTCAGGTTCTTCTTCAAGTTCCTGTCCGGCAACGCTGATTTCCGGTGCATCTCCCTCGAAAATCGGTGCTGCTGCATATTCAGCATCATTTTCTTCAGGCTCTTCATATGTACCTGTTTTATAAATATTCATATATGGCAGAAGTTCCTGTGCGATTCCGTTAAACAGTACCGCTCCGGCACCACTCGTTGCCTGATCTTCAAGATACGGCTCATCAACCACACAATATACAACTACCTGCGGATCATCCGCCGGTGCAAATCCTATAAAAGAAAGGATATATCTTCCTTCTCCTCTCGGAAGCTTCTCGGCAGTTCCTGTTTTTCCGCCTATCTTATATCCCGGAATAAATGCTCTGCTACCTGATCCTTCTTCAACAACCGAGAAAAGCATATCTCTCATTCTTGCAGAAGTCTCTTCTGAGATCGTACGTCTTACAAGCATCTTGTCGTAATTTTCTATTACATTTCCGTCATCATCTATTATCTGTTTAACAACATGAGGCTGATAATAATATCCACCGTTTATAGCTGAACAGAATGCTGTTCCAAGCTGCATCATTGTAACCGTAACACCCTGTCCGAAAGATGATGTTGCAAGCTCTACCGGATTAAGTGTATCCCTGTGATAGATCATGTACGCAAGGTCCGCACTGCTCGCCTCACCGGGAATATCGATATTTGTTCTCTGTCCGAATCCGAACAGCTGCTGGTATTTATCAAAGACTGTAGGTCCTTCAAGCGCTGCGATCTGCATAAGGCAGTCATTACACGAATACGAAAGTGCCTCATCTACTGACAGTGTTCCGTGGCCATCTCTGTTTACACAGCTTATATCATAATCATAAACCTGCTGGTGACCATCACATACAAAGTTCTCTTCTCCCGAGAGTACTCCGTCTTCGATCGCACCTGCTATTGTAAATGTCTTAAATGTGGAGCCCGGTTCGAACGAGTCAGAAACCACGAAATTTCTCCAAAGATTATTAAGTGCCTCCAGTTTTTCGTCATCACTCATTTTATCGACCATAGCCTTGAACTCTTCATCCGACATAAATGACTTTGAATTCTCATACTGGTATTTGCATGCACTGATGTCATAAGCATCATTCGGATCATACTGATGACTGTTGTAAAGTGCGAGCACCTCACAGTTTTTCGGATTCATAACAAGGACAGATACATTCTTTGCTCCTACATTTTCCATGTAGGCATCACAGTATTTCTGAACAATCCTCTGTATTTCCGTATCTATAGTCGTAACCAGACTACATCCGTCAGCTGCAGGTTCAACCTTCTTCTGCAGGCTGTAATCCTCCGAAAGATAAGCATATATTCTTCCATCCTGACCGTTAAGGTAAGAATTGTAACTTCCTTCGATACCACCGATTCCTTCGTTACCACTTACAACAAATCCCAAAAGATGACATGCAAGCTCTTCGTTCGGATAGCTTCTGATATACTGATCCTCAAACCATATGCCGATAACATCTTCACCTTCTTTAGAGTTGGTGAAATCCTGAAATCTCTTGACATCTTCATAAGGCAGCCTCTTGCGGATAACCTTATATAATGATTCCGAATCAGCAAGATAGCCTCCCATTTCTTCCGCAGTAACTCCAAAATAAGTTGAAAGTGCATTTGTGGTAGCTATTCTTTTATCTTCATCCTTCAGAATATTCTTCGGTTCGATAACAAGGTTATAAACCTTGTTGCTTGTCGCAAGTATAGAACCGTTTCTGTCGAAAATATCGCCTCTCTTAAATGGAACCGCAATACTTTCAAAGTTTTTCTGATTCAAAACTCTCTGCGAATACTTCTTACCTTTATCTATATTTATATAGATAAGCCTGCCCACCAAACCGACAAAAGCAATGGTAAATAGTATAAGCAAACAAAGAAGATGCTGTCGCATCCTCTTTACAAATACCTTTTTCTTCTTCATTTATAATACCCAATTCCCGTATTCGGTCAGGCTATTTTCCTGTTGCCGGAACATCCTTATACTGTGTTACATAATCATCCTTTGCACTCTCGTAATAAACAATCTGTCCTTCCTGTGAATAGATCATTCCGAGCTCGCCTGTAGCCACCTTATAGATTTCCTCCAGAGAATACATATTATTAAGCGTATTCTCAAATGCTATGTTGTCTGACTGTACTGTCTGAAGCTGATTCTGCAGTGACAGTATCTGTCTCTCATAAGTAGAAACGTCATTCTGAATCTTCAACATTACGAAACATGAAACGAGCATAACCACTGTCATAAATGTAATTGCGAACATGTATCTTCCATCAAAACCAAGAGATCTCTCAGCCTTAGCCGCTGCGCGCGGATATGTTGTGACATGATAATCTCTTTCGCGTCTGTTCCCGTGTCTTACAGGTTCAGCAACTTCTCTTTTTCTGACTACGCTTCCGTCAGTGTAATACATTGTTCTTCTTGATGCCATACTCGTCAACCCTTCCATTCTTCAGCTTTCTTATATCCGAAAGCTTGTCGGGATTATATTCTCTCGAATATTCTCAGCTTGGCGCTGGTGCTTCGAGGATTTTCTTCCCTTTCATTTTCATCTGCCTCAATCGGCTTCTTGGTTATCACTCTGCCTTTTGACTTTCGTCCGCATACGCAGACCGGAAACTCCGGTGGACATATGCATGGATTCTCAGCTGTCTTAAATGCATTTTTAACTATTCTGTCTTCAAGCGAGTGAAATGTTATTATACAAAGCCTTCCCTCCGGCTTAAGCCTGTCTATCATATTTTCGATTGAATCCGATAGAACCGTAAGCTCACGGTTAAGCTCTATTCTTATTGCCTGATATGTTTTCTTTGCCGGATGTCCTCCATGCCTTCTTGCAGCTGCCGGGATTGCTTCGGTAATGATGTCATTCAGATCAAATGTAGTTTTGATCCTCTTATTACCTCGTGACCTCACAATCTCTGCCGCTATACGACCTGCAAATTTCTCTTCACCATATTCCTTGATTATCCTTCTGAGATCTTCTTCTGAATAATCATTTACAATGTCCTCAGCCGTATAATCGCTGTCCCTGTCCATTCTCATATCAAGAGGAGCATCGTATCTGTAAGAGAAACCTCTTTCTGCATTATCAAACTGATATGACGAAACCCCGAGGTCGAGCAGTATACCGTCGACCTTTTCTATACCGAGGTTGTCCAGGACTGCAGGCATATTTACATAGTTGCTTTTAACTATGTCTACCCTGTCCTTGTATTTTTGAAGGCGGGCCCCGGCGGAATATATCGCGTCGCCATCCTGATCTATACCCACCAGCCTTCCCCCACCGGAAAGCTTTTTAACAATTTCGTAGGAATGACCCGCTCCACCGAGTGTCCCGTCTACATAAACACCTTCAGGTTTTATTTGAAGGCCGTCCAGAACTTGATTCAGCATTATTGGTATGTGTTTAAACTCCATACTATCTCCAGTTCTGTGGCCTAGAAATCAAAGTCCGATTCTTCAAGGAGATCCATGATGTACTCCTTCGAGAATTCCTTCTGCTTATGAAGCTCGTCGTAATTCTCCTTGCTCCAGATATCGATTTTCTCGCCGCTGCCGACTATCGCAACTTCCTTAACTATCTCAGCCATTTCTCTAAGATCTGCCGGAATGACAATTCTTCCCTGTGAGTCAAATTCAACATCATATGCATTCTCACGGAAGAACATCTTGATCATTCTTGCATTCTTCTTGGAGTTACCGAGTCCGTCCAGCTTTGCTGTAAACTTCTCCCACTCCTCCTGAGAATATGCACTGAGGCAATTATCGAAACCCTGAGTAATGACAAACTTGTGTCCGATACTGTCTCTGAGCTTTGCAGGAATAATAAGTCTTCCTTTAGCATCCAGGTTATGAAAATATTTTCCTTTCATGCTCTCTGACACAGGGTTCCCTCCATAAAAATCTCCATTTCGTGACACCACATGGTAAAAACCACCCACTTCGTGACACCACATGTATATAATAAACTAATTTTTTTTGTAATGCAAGGAAGAATCAGAACTCTTTTTCGTAAATTTTGTCAAATTTTAGGACTTGCTTTTATACATTTTGCACAATAAAAAACCACCCATCAGGGTGGTTTTTCAAAATCTAGTGGTGGGGTGTGTAATCCCATACCACATTTAGTATTATTGATTTATGTAAACTATTTTTCTTCTTTCTTTATGTAAGAATGCAGTTTCAGCTTTTTTCCGTCATGAAGCCATTTCTTATTCAACAGAATCAGGAATACTCCGAGTACTACACATATCAAAGCAACTACCTGACTTGCTTTCAGTGATCCCATCATAAGGGAATCTGTTCTTATGGCCTCAACCAGGAATCTGCAGATTCCGTATCCCGTCATATATATAAGTCCTATTTCACCGTCAAACTTTTTATGTTTTCTGAAGAAAAATATAAATATGAGTACAAGCAGATTGAGAAATCCTTCATATAAGAATGTAGGATGCACCGTTATACATTGAATGCCGTTCACCACTTCAGGATTCTGCATCATTTCATCGGTTATTATCCCACTGTCCAAAAGGTAATTCAGATGATTGATGTTCTGTCCGAAATACTGAATAGGTATAGCCATTCTGACCGGTGAATCTGTATACGCCCCGAATACTTCTCTATTAAAGAAGTTACCCCAACGTCCAAGTATCTGTCCGACAAGCACACCCATTGCAACCGTATCCCACATAAGAGGAAGGGTCAGCCCCTTCTTCTTTGCGAAAATGATCGCGGTGATAGTTCCTGCGATAAGTCCTCCGTATATTGCAAGGCCACCGTTACGGATATTTACAAGATCGATCAGCGTCTGTACAAAGCCTTTTCCCTTAACGAAAAATCTATCGGGATTAAATATAATATAATACAGCCTTGCTCCTACTATAATAGGAAGAACAAGCACCAGCAGGAAATCCAGATAATCCTCATCCTTCTGCCCTGTAAGTCTTGCTTCTCTCTGTGCTATAGCTCCTGCAAGAATAAAACCGATTGTTATAACTATCGCATAGAATTTTATCTCAAATCCAAATATCTTTATTCCGGAGGGAACATTCGGAAACCCGAAGCCAAAACCCGGAAAATAAATGCCATCCATTAAATACTACTCCTTATATCTTGTGATATACAGATTATGTCTTTTGAAACCTTATATCTTGTGATATACGGATTGCTACGCTTCGCTCCCGCAATCCTTCGTCCATTCGGATTCCCGCACTTCGTGCTTCATCCTCATGTACGTTCAGGTTTCATAAAGACATAGCTTTTTCTGCAAGCAGAATGCTATGTCTTTTGAAACCTTATATCTTGTGATATACGGATTGCTACGCTCCGCTCCCGCAATCCTTCGTCCATTCGGATTCCCGCACTTCGTGCTTCATCCTCATGTACGTTCAGGTTTCATAAAGACATAGCTTTTTCTGCAAGCAGAATGCTATGTCTTTTGAAACCTTATATCACACGTTAAACTTGAACAGAACTACATCTCCGTCCTTCATTACATATTCCTTGCCTTCCTGACGTACAAGACCCTTCTCCTTAGCCGCTGCCATACTGCCTTCTCGGATCAGATCATCATATGCGATAACTTCAGCCTTGATAAATCCTCTCTCGAAATCCGAGTGAATCTTTCCGGCAGCCTGAGGGGCCTTTGTGCCTTCGGTAATAGTCCAGGCTCTTGACTCAGTCTCACCCGCAGTAAGGTAACTGATAAGTCCGAGAAGTGAGTAACTGGCTCTGACAAGCTTATCAAGTCCCGACTCCTTAAGTCCCATATCTTCGAGGAACATTTTCCTCTCTTCATCATCAAGTTCTGATATTTCAGCTTCCATCTGAGCACATACCGTAAATACCTGTGCTTCTGTCTCAGCCGCATAATCACGAACCTTCTTTACAAAATCATTGTTGGCTCCGTCATCAGCCATATCGTCTTCACTTACATTTGCGGCATAGATAACCTTCTTTTCTGTAAGGAGACAATAATCCTTGATCCATAACTTCTCATCATCATCTGTTTCGTTAATTTCAAAGGTTCTTACCGGTTTTCCGGCTTCAAGATGAGCCTTGATACGATTCTGGAATTCAAGCTCCTTTGCAGCCTGCTTATCATTTCTTGAAAGCTTAACTGTTTTTGAAATCCTTCTCTCGAGAACTTCAAGATCTGAGAAGATAAGCTCAATGTTGATAGTTTCAATATCTCTGATTGGATCTACTGAACCGTCAACATGAACTACATCAGGATCTTCAAAGCATCTTACTACATGTACTATAGCATCACATTCTCTGATATTTGCAAGGAACTGATTTCCCAGACCTTCGCCTTTACTTGCTCCCTTAACAAGACCTGCTATATCTACGAACTCTATTACGGCCGGTGTTGTCTTAGCTGAATTATACATCTTGGTAAGTACATCCAGACGCTCATCCGGAACGGCTACTATACCGACATTCGGATCGATAGTTGCAAAAGGATAATTTGCAGCAAGTGCTCCTGCCTTTGTAAGTGAATTAAATAATGTAGATTTACCTACGTTCGGCAAACCGACTATACCTAGTTTCATAATA